>ENA-UBDJ01001035-UBDJ01001035.1-human-gut-metagenome-genome-assembly--contig:-NODE-1035-length-13393-cov-5.868646_pt1 | contig 13393 bp, 10 predicted proteins | sample MGYA00244279_ERZ654774 | MGnify/ENA primary metagenome ERZ654774 (study PRJEB26926, sample SAMN06164701) | human gut metagenome | biome: ENVO:00009003; feature: ENVO:2100002; material: ENVO:00002003...
AACACGACAAAACTACTATGCAATCTTCCTGTTATGCCGGGGAGGCATATTCACTGACTCATATATATTCGCATACCTACAAGCAGCCATCAGGCGATTTGCACATATATAACATCCCGATTTTCGTTTTGTTCACGAAAAAAAGAGATTGAAGTTTATTTTCTCCCTTTAAAATCTTTCAGAAAGCCTTCCATCAACCATTTGGCAAGGGCCTGACGGTTGGAATCCATCACCAGTCTCCGCTGGTCAAATGTATTCTGTATATTCCCCAGTTCGACAAAGACAGAAGCAGGAGTAGTGTGTGAAAGTACATATAAATTGCGTCCGCTCACCGTTCCGGAAAAGCCGCGGTTCGGCTGATGCTTTCCATATTTGGATTCGAACGTATCTTTCATATTGTTTGCCAGCCGTTTGCTTTCGGCTTTCTTATTAGAATGATAGAAAAAGACATCTGTCTGCTTTTTTTTGCTGCGACTGTCTACATGGATGAAGATAGCGCGACAGTAAGTATAGTTCTGACGGTCTTTCCGATAAAGAGCATTGATTTTGTTACAACGCTGCTGAAGACGCTGCACCTGATTCAATGGAATCGGGTCGCCCATACAAGTCTCACGCTTGCTGTTAGAGAGGTAAGCGTCATTACGGATACCATCTTTGGCATCCTGAATAATGATATGCACTTCCGCCCCTTCCTGCATCAGATTCCGGGCGAGACGAAGTGCAATGTCATAGGCATATTCGTCTTCGTGAAGTTCGTGCTTCCCTACCCGTCCGATGGCTCCCGGATCAGGACCGCCATGCCCGCTGACTACATAGAAGCAGGCACCTGCCAGTTGGTTGGAAGTGACCTTTACATTCGCCAGTTGCTTACCGAAAAGAGGTTCATGAAGAGTGGTTCCTATTTCCGAAGCCTTTGAGGATTGTTTTCTTGCCGGTGTCTCTTTATCAGCCGCCGTCGATCTCTTGACAGGAGGAATTGTATATGTCACCCCCAGTTTCAGCACATTTCCTTTCCCCAGCTTTGCCTTATTCAGTTCCACAAAATCATCGTAATATTTCTTTGGAGCACGGTTATGACGCAGCAAAAAAGTAGAAATCCCCTCACCTGCTTTCGGAGTAGCTTTTTGTTGCGCCTGCACATCAGCCAACGAAAGAAGAAAACTAATTAATAAAAGAATATAGAATCTTTTTTTCATATTCGACTACTACCTTATCAGTATCATTTCACTTATAAACAGGACAAAAATACAATTATTTTCCCTACTTTTGCCCCGTTAAAACTTTTTTTGGCAATAAAACTTAAAACCCTATATCATTATGGCAAAACAATTCAAACCCGAAACCCTGTGCGTACAGGCCGGATGGACGCCTAAAAAGGGTGAGCCGCGTGTGCTGCCCATCTATCAGAGTACAACTTTCAAATACGATACCAGCGAACAAATGGCACGCCTTTTCGATTTGGAAGACAGTGGTTATTTTTATACCCGCCTGCAAAACCCGACCAATGACGCGGTTGCCGCCAAGATTGCCGCCCTTGAAGGTGGTGTAGCTGCTATGCTTACATCCAGCGGTCAGGCAGCCAACTTTTATGCCATTTTCAATATCTGCCAGGCAGGAGATCATTTCGTTTGTTCATCCGCCATCTATGGAGGAACATTCAATTTATTCGGTGTCACCATGAAGAAACTCGGCATCGACGTTACATTCGTTAATCCGGATGCCAGCGAAGAAGAAATCTCGGCAGCTTTCCAGCCTAATACGAAAGCACTGTTCGGAGAAACGATCTCCAATCCTTCTCTCGAAGTGCTGGATATCGAAAAGTTTGCCCGTATCGCACACAGTCACGGAGTGCCTTTGATTGTGGACAATACATTCCCGACTCCTATCAACTGCCGTCCTTTCGAATGGGGAGCAGACATCATCGTTCATTCTACTACCAAGTACATGGACGGACACGCCACCAGCGTAGGCGGCTGTATCGTCGACAGCGGCAACTTCGACTGGGATGCCCATGCAGACAAATTCCCCGGACTCTGTACACCGGACGAATCTTATCATGGTCTGACCTATACAAAAGCATTCGGCAAAGGCGCTTACATCACCAAAGCAACCGCACAACTGATGCGTGACCTCGGCAGCATCCAAAGCCCGCAAAATTCTTTCTTACTGAATCTTGGACTTGAAACACTGCACCTGCGTATGCCTCAACATTGTCGTAACGCTCAGAAAGTAGCAGAATATCTTTCTAAGAACGAGAAAGTGGCTTGGGTTAACTATTGCGGCCTGCCGGATAACAAATACTATGCACTGGCACAGAAATATATGCCGAACGGCTCCTGCGGAGTAATCTCCTTCGGACTGAAAGGCGGACGTGATGTATCTATCAAGTTTATGGATTCATTAGAATTTATCGCTATTGTGACTCACGTAGCTGATGCCCGTAGTTGTGTGCTTCACCCCGCCAGCCATACTCACCGCCAGTTGTCGGATGAACAGCTGATGGAAGCAGGTGTACGTCCCGACTTAATCCGTTTGTCCGTAGGTATCGAGAATGCGGATGATATCATTGCAGATATCGAGCAGGCATTGAATGCGTAAAAGCTGATTACTATCAGATAACAAACAGCAAAGGCACAGGATATTTTGACTCTGTGCCTTTCTCTTTTCACCAATGCCTCATCCCTTTCTTATTTACTGCCTATTATCCTCCTTCTCAATAAGAAAGTTAATTTCCAACAGAATATGTTTAATCATGAACTGATAAATCGCTATAGATGTTTATCTTTGTAAGGAACCAAACTCTGTATAGATATGAAAAAGATTTTATTAGTAGCACTCGCGCTGTGCCTTTCTTACGGATTTGCTTATTCCTGTTTATTCAATCATTCAATTAATCTGACCACAAAGATGCAGAACTTCGAAACGGATTCGTTTACCACCAAGAACGGGAAAAGCCTGAAGATCACTTTCTTTAAGCATGCCAGCTTGTTAATAGAATATGCTGGAAAAAAGTTTTTTATTGATCCAGTCTCTGATTACGCAGACTTTACACAGCAACCGAAAGCTGACTATATCCTGATAACACATGAACACCATGATCATTTCGATACCAAAGCGATTGCTGCTATCGAAACTCCGGATACAAAAATTATTGCCAATCCGAATTGCCAGAAGATGCTGGACAAAGGACAAGCCATGAAAAATGGTGATATACTGCAAATTACACCCGAAATCAAACTGGAAGCAGTACCTGCTTATAATACAACTCCCGGTAGAGACAAATTCCATCCCAAGGGACGTGACAACGGATATATCCTCACTGTGGGCGACACCCGGATTTACATTGCCGGAGACACGGAAGATATCCCGGAAATGAAACAAATAAAGAATATCGATATAGCCTTTCTACCTGTCAACCAACCGTATACGATGATACCGGAACAAGCTATACAATCTGCTAAAATCATTCAACCGCATATTTTGTATCCGTACCATTACGGAGATACGAATATCAATGAAGTGAAGGACGGATTAAAAAACGAAAAAGAAATAGAAGTACGTATCCGTGCTTTACAATAAAAAGACAAACCTAGTTGAAAAATAAAAGGACGTTCCTGGGGAAAAAGGGGAAATGTGGGAACAGGAACGTCCTTAAAAACATAATAATACAAAAATCCGGACTTTCGCAAGGGCGCATCTTTGTTTCTCGTCTTATGGATATCCCCTTCATAAAGAAGTAGTGCATTAATCCGGAAGATATCAGGAGAAGGATTATTATGATTGAGCTCTTGTTTATTAAATTATCTCTGTATTCGTATATCTTATTTGTTATAGAAATGAAAAAGAATATTTATCGTATTATAGTGATGACTGGTAAGCTGTCTGAATATAAGTACCAATTACATTGTCATTATTCATCTCGATATATCTCTTTAGTAATTCCGAGAATCCGGATTGTATCTGTTCCACCGGCTTATCCGTACAAGCAGCAGAATATGCATCTATAGCCAGAAGAAAATCCTGCATCCGTTCGTTCAGCATCGTTCCTTCCGTACAAACGACATCGGCAATACTCGCTTTTATAGTACCGTTTTCAATCACAACAGGCAAACGGTATTCCAGTCCCATTTTACTGGCATGGATCGAAAGTATCTTTATGACCGGATTTTCTATTTTTGTCGTGTCTGCAAAAGCAAACTTTCCATTTATTATCCTTGCGCTGTCAACAGGGGCATCCGTCGAAACATCTTTCATGTAAACCATTTTACCCTCAAATTCCGGCAGAGGCGCACTACCGTCAATTCTGTAACCTCTTATTTGAGAGCAAGCTCCCAATACTAATACCCCAATGAAAAAGGGCAAAAGTCTTATACATCTATTCATCGGACTTTTATTTCTTCTTGAAAAGAAAGAAAAGCCGCCCGCCAATATCAGCAGAGCGGCTTTCACTTTTCATTTATACATTTGTATAATCATTGTTCGTCAGAATCTGAAGCCAAGTTTCACCACAGGCATTTCGAAAATTTTGATGTTATGGTGACTGACATTGTACCTATCAAATCCTTTCGGACAAATTTGTATCAGATCATAGCGATAAGCTAAAGGATGCATCTCGAACCCGAAAATAAATCCTTTGGCAATGCTATACTCGATACCTGCTACGGCAGCTACTTTCATACCATACATCTGACCGGCTTTGCTTCCTGCGGTATAGACCTGAGAAGGAAGTTCTTCCGAATCATCGCTATCCTTATAGGTATCACCGGTGTATGGTTCTGTAGTTTCAATGCGTGCCATTTGGAAGCCAAGGGCGCCTCCTACGTATGGATGAATACGTTCGTTGCGAGTCTTGAAGTAATAGTTGGAGCCGACAGAGGTATACCAGTTATTAGTCATCTGCGCATTGATATAACTTTGCGCGGGTATGATCATATCGGGTACACTGTTGTCGCCTTCTACATAGTCTTTCTTGGGAGTCAGGCTGATGTTCATGCTAAACTGGAAATTGATGTCCCAGTTCTCAGACAGAAAATACTTGCCTTCGATTCCGGCTATATTGACCAGACTATTATTATTCAGACTACCGATATTCAGATAGCGGTTCAGGTCACCGGAGTTATCCGTTCCTCCATTGGGAAGTCCGACGACTCCTTCGGTGTTGGTGAACTTGGGAAGCAGATAAGAGGTGTTCTCATTGAAGAACTTTCCGCTACCAAGTAAAACCGAAACCTGCCACTGTCCTTTCTTCGGAGCAAACGACGCATCATCACTGCTGCTGTAACGCTGCGCCAATGAAGGCGCAGCTGTTATACAGGTCAGCAAAAGTAATGTGCATAGTTTCTTTATCATTTTGTTACTTTTACGTGATTAAGAAATTACTTACTCAAGGTTTCCAATACAGCCTTAACTTGTGCAAGAGCAGTATCATAGATTGCTTTCGCTACATCATAAGCTTCTTGAGCTGTTTCCAAAGCAAGTTTCTTCTGTTCTATTACATAAGCTTCCTTATATTCACCCTTGTTGAACAGTTCAATGCTCTTTTCTGCTGCAGTAACCTTCTGTTTAGCTTCTTCAACTGATTTTTCCTGAGTAGCAACTTGATTCTTCCAATAATTCAGAACAGATTCTACAGTTACCACAGAACCAGTACCAGTGACTACACCACCGTTGATACCATCAATCTGATCTTGAACAACACTGATCAAGCCAGTGTAATCTTGGATCAATTCAGCAAACTTCTTACTATTGGCCTCAGCTTCAGCAGTCAAAGCATCTTGTTCTTCTTGTGCTTTCTTCACCTCTTCTTTAGCAGTCTTCAGAGCAATACGAGTTTCGTCAGCTTTTGCAATAAACGGATCCATTAAAGCAGTATTCGTATTTATTTCTGCATTCAGATCAGCAAGTACACCTTCCATTTGAGCCTTCAATGGTTTAATCAAGTCGGCAGCAGCAATCATATCTTTGCAAGTCTGTACATCGTCATTAGCAGCCATCATAGCTCCCAAAGTACCAAAGTCAGTCAAAACAGCACTATTATTCTGCTTAATATAAGCGCGGACCATTGCTTCTGTTACTTCAACAAGTCTGTCTTCGCCAGGAATCACAGTACCAAAAGTAGCATCAGAAGTATACTCTAAAGCATCTTCAGCTGTATTGCGATCTAACTTAGTTGCACTTAATTTAGTAAATTCATCTGCAGAAATATCAGAGCGTAATGCCTGCATGTGGCCAGTTTTCTTACCATCTTTTTCCTCTTCTTTATAGAAAGCATCTTTGCCTGTCATATCTTCAACACTAACTGTATTAGCCAGTATCTGACCGTAAGGATTAGCAGCAAGAGCAGAATAAGTACTAATTGCAGGAGCCACCTTAGCAACAGCAGTAGCAGCGTCCCCAGCAGCTTTAACCAATGCAGCTTTAGCCTTTTCTACTTTCTTATCTTTATCATCGGCAAGAGCTTGATTTCCTGCAGCTTCACCTTTGGCAGCCAAATCAGCAACAGTCTGATCAAGTTTCAGCCATTCAGCCAAAGTAGCATTAGCATCAGCCTTTGCTTTAGCTTGTTTCACTGTATCGTCCAATATAGCTTCCAGTTTACTGGTAGTTTGTTCAGCAGGAGTCAATGCCTCCCATGCAGCCTTACTAGTAGGAGACAATGCGGTAATCATATTGTCACGGTATGTTTTCTCCAATACCGAAGCTTTTTCTTTTTCTACAGCATCATCATAAGCAGCTTGATATACGGCATCCCATGCACTATTATAAGCTTTTACTGCAGATTCTACTGCGGCATAAGAAGAATTATAAGTATCTGTCACCTTTTTCAGATCAGTAGTTGGCACTGTAGTTGCTGTACCTTTTACCGCTTTTGCAGAAATTTCCCAGTTAGCTTTATCCTTTTCAAATTTTTCTTTAGCATTTTTGGCTGTCTTTTCTTTTTCTGCCAAAGTCAACTTATTCCATTCAACTCCATTTTCGTCTACAGAATATTTACCTAAAGCATCAATCCAGGCATTTACTTTCATCAGAGTAAGAGATGCCTGACTAGTTCTGGCTGTTACATCTTCTATCTTCAAATCATCATTGTACTCAGTTTGCGTATACTGAACAGCCGGATAATCAAACACACCTGTACTAACAGTATATCCATCTAAAGATGTAAAATCATTGCTACTGCTAAATAATGTCTTCAATCCTTCATTAATAGGTTCAGATTTATAAGCTGCAATATCAAGCTGAGTATCAACCTGTGTTGTAGAGTCTGCTACAGCTTTATCATATGCCTCTTTAGCAGCTTTACGCGCTTTTATCTTTTCGGCTACTTTTTGTTCTGCAGCTTTATAATCAGCGGAAGTCTTAATAGTAGCAATCTCAACATCAGCTTTGCTCTTTTCACTTTCATATTCAGATTTCTTCTTCTTCAGATCCAGGATCTTATCATCCCATGCAGCTGCATCAAAGTCTTCTGCCAAAGCTAACATATTATTTTTCTCATCCAATAAGATTTCCGCCTTTTCAACTGCAATCTGTGCCAACTTCAGTTCAGCCTGTAAGCTAGCTAATGTCGGAAGATTAGGATTAACCAATGCATCATAATAATTATCCTGAGCTGTCTTTAAGGCAGTGTAATATTGGTTCAGGCTAGCAGAAGCAACATAAAGTCTTTGCTGTGCTTTATCAATAATTGCTTTTTCTCCATCAGAAAGCAGAAGTTTTCCAGCTTCAATGAGTTTCATTGCATTATCATAAGCTTCCTGTGCCTGTGCTGTCTGAGTCTGATAGTTCAACATAGCTGCTTTGAAGATTTCAGCTTCTTCAGCCATTTTATTTTCCCAGTAAGCTTTGTTTCTGTTAGCTTCAGCAATCTTAGCTTCCGCCTCAGCTTTTGCTTGTTCGGTAGCAGCTTGTGCGCGTTCTACTTCCAGTTCTTTCAGTTTCACGTCTAAAGCATGCATCTGAACATCGTACTCTTTGTACTGATTATCCAATTCTTTAGATTTGTTTACCAGTTCCTGATAAGCTACTTGCGCTTTTTGCCATTCCACTTCCACCAGTTTTACCGCAGCCTGTGCTTTAATCAGTTCGGATTTTGCTCCCCGCAGATCAACGATACCTTCCGGTTCATCGGTATCAATACATCCCGTGAATGTAGCTGTCGTACCCGCCATTAGCAAGGTTGCGACCAAATACGTCCATTTTCTCATAAAAGTAAATTAAATGTTATACAATTAATAAATAAAAAATTTGTTTGCTGTCATTTCATAATCCATCTCATCTTGGTGGTCTGTCTTTCCGTTACTTTGTAGGTAACGGGAAAGCGTACTTTTCCACCCCGACAGAGGCGTCTGCGGACTACATTCATTGAATAAGTAAAGAATATTTTTAACCCCTGCTCTCAGACGATGGCAGAGGGGAGGGAAATCTTTTGCAAAAATTAAAGACCAAGCCGTGTTCTTCTCAAAAAATCCGCAGTTTTATTCTGTGTGTTTCCTTTTTTTAGTAGTTTATCAGAAAAAATATCATTTTTGTTTGCATGTTTTCCAAAATATACCCATATTTGCAGCGTCTTTTCTTCCCGTTACCTACAAAGTAACAGTTCTCTAACTCAAGAACTTACATGCACCACAATCCTTCTTTAAGGAAGAAATAACCGCTACATTCGCTTCATCAATTTTCTTATTCTTGAAAGGTTTCAGATACGTTTCCGTCACGGTGATGGAAGAATGCCCCATCGCTTCGGAAATAACACCGGGATGTACCTCACAATAGTATGCCATCGTAGCCCAGGTATGACGGGCAGTGTACGAGCTTACTTCAGATGTCAGTCCCAAAACCTGTTTCAAAATCATTAACTGATAATTAAAGTTGCGCAATGCCAGCTGATATTCCTTGTAAGCAGCTTCCGTTCCCTCTCCACTGGTGATCAGCGAAAAAAGATAGGGAGAAGCAGGATCGGTATTCATATACCGTTTGATCAGCTTCATGGCTTCAGGCACAAGAGTCACTGTTAATAACCTGCCGGTTTTTCGACGGCGGTAAGTCATTACATTCCCATCGATATCATGCTTTTTCAGATAGGCAAGATCCACAAAAGGAATCCCACGAAGTAAAAACATTAAAAAGAAAAGACCACGAGTACGCTGTAGTTCCTTGTTGTCCTGACACAGCTGTTTCGGAAGTTCCTTCATCAGACGCTCCATGTCTTCCTTATCCAGCGCACGTTTCCTGTCCGCGCGCGTTCCTGTATAAACATACCGGAAGTGATGAGGCACATAAGGCGCAAGATGGCGGTCGACCGCACGGTTATACACTGCACGCAACGTACGCATATAAGTGGAAACTGTATTCCAGCTACAGTTCCTGCCACGCAGATACGATTCGAAACTTTTAAGAAACTCCTGACTTACTTTCCGGAAAGGAAGCTTATCACTTCCATGAAAGGCAAGGATTGCACTCAGGCTACTCCTGTAAATATGGGCAGTCCCAAAATTCCCACTTTCCCGCAGCCCATCGGCTACTTCCTTCATAAACGAAATTAAATTCCCCATTTTCTACTGATTTAAATAATACTCAAAAGATACGTTCGTAGAGAAAGCCGTTCCCTTACCCACTCTGCTTTCCCCAGTGTTCTTTGTTTTTCTATTCTCTAAATACTAATAAGACAAAGATAGAAATAAATTTGTTCGGTGACCGAACCGTTTCATAAATCTGTTTTATAAAGGAAAATAAGTGACTTATACTTATTTTTCATACTTTTGTATGCAACAAAGAAGTAAACATGGAACAATCGAAGAATAAACGTGCACGCCGTACCCGCGCCGAACTGGAAGCGGACGTGTTTGATGCCATCCGGCAGTTAGCAAGTGAAAAAGGTCTGGCGCAAATTACCTTTACGGATATTATGCAAAGAGCCGACATACAAATGTCCGTCCTGCTCAATAACTATAAGAATATTGAGCGGTTGCTGGATAAGTACGCATACATCTCTGATTATTGGCTACACGATTTATTCGATGAAGAACACCCTACAGACAAAGCCAACGAGGACATCATGAAAAGCACCTTAAAGGCTTTGGCAAATTACTTATATGACAATACCGATATGCAGCACTTGCTAGTGTGGGAACTCGAAGCAGACAATTCGACCACAAGACGTATGGCACGAAGCAGGGAAAAGCATTACAAAGTGGCTATAGAAGAATACAAAAATTTGTTTGAAGGAACGGGTATCCCAATTGATATAATAGCGGGACTTCTTACTGCCGGAACATATTACCTGATATTACACCGTAAGCGTTCCACATTTTTTAGTGTGGATTATCAGCGGAAGGAAAATCGGGAACGCTTGTACAGTACACTTGAATATCTTTCCGGTCTGGTGTTCTCCGCGCTCAAAGAGCACAACCAAACCATAGAGATAGCCCGCAATTTCAAGCAGAAAGGTATAGCGGATGATGTGATAGCAGAATGCACGGGTTTGTCTGTCGATGTGGTGAAAGGGCTTTAGATTGATCATTTGTCAAGTTTTCATATGGAGACAAAGAATAGCCCAGCCGCTTTTACCAAACAAGCGGGAAACTACATTATTAGAGATTGAGCGTTTGAGGCAGCCATAAAATAGTAGGCATAAGACAGATACCACTATACTGCTATCCGATTAATACATAGCATGATACAAGTTGCTATATTCTCAAAGTATTCTCATGCCTTTGAGAAAAAATTCTCACCACATTGAGAAAAAGTTCTCATGCCTTTGAGAATTATTTCTCAATGCGATGAGAAAATGTTCTCACTGTGGTGAGAATAAAAGCGTTTATACTAACCTGCCAACGGTTAACTGCCTTTCTGCTTATCTCCGGATTTAATACCCCCTCTTCCTTTCATACACAAACATTGAATTTATCCAGTTTCAGGTGTTCGTCAATATACCGAATGCCGTCCACCTCAAAAAGTCCTCGTAAGAGAGTATGGTTCAGCGCACGCTGAACAACATACGGAGTACCTTGCAGGCAACTCTGATAAATAACCTCCTGCAAATCTGCCGCAAAGCGATCCGGATCGACTCCCGGAAGCAGGTAACCACAGATTTTACAATGCGTCAGTACGTCGATAAACTGCTGCAACCAGAAGGCCTCTTCCCGTTTGAAGGAAGCGCGGTAATCTTCGTTCGCGGCGATATCCAGCAATAAAGTCTTTCCTAACGAATGCAATAACGTGAGATACCCGTTCACTGTGGCAAAAAGCACCTGCATACACGAACTGTCCATCCGCATCTGACTTTGTTTCAGACGACTTCTGATCCCGTTGGTGAAATCAGAAAGACAGATGCGGAACAGACAAGTCTTACTGGGGAACAGCTTGTAAAGCGTACGCTTCGACATCTTCATCCCCTTAGCTATGTCATCCATGGTCAGTCCGTCAGCACCGTGCAGATACATCTCGTGTTTGGTGTATTCGATTATCTGACACCGTACTTTTTCAGGATTCATACTATCCTCCTACATCCGGCCTCCGCCCAAAGCCTGATACAGTGTAATCACGCCCTGGATTTCGGTAAAGCGATTGGCTACCTGTGAAAGTCTGGCGTTCAGCAATGTCTGCTGTGCGGTCAGTACTTCCAGATAAGTAGTATTATTACTATGTTCCATCAAAAGACTAGTGCTTCTGGCAGCAGTCTGCAAAGAGGTGATCTGCTTATCGTAGAAAGCGGATTTCTCACGGGCCGTCTGATATTGCACCAGTGCCTCGTTTACTTCCACACCTGCGTTCAGCAATGTCTGTTCAAAGCTGAGGCGGGCTTCTTCCTGCTGTGCCTTCGCTATTTTCAGCTGGGCGATATTCACTCCCTTGTTAAATAAAGGTTGCGTCAGTGAAGCTACGGCAGAAGCAACGAATTTGCCCGGATTGATAATCATGCTACCGGCACTGTTTGTCCATCCAGCACTCCCGCTCAGCGTGATGGAAGGATAGAAAGCAGCACGGGCAGTATTCGTCGTATAGAATGCCTGCGCTAAAGAGAACTCCGCGCTACGTACATCCGGACGGTTGGAAAGCATCTGCAAAGGAATCCCTACGGAGAAGTCTTCCGGCAACTGCTGGTTTTCCAGTTTGCCGCGTTGTATCTTGTGAGGTGTTTCCGCCAGCAACAAAGCCATTGAGTTCTCCGTCTGATTGATTTGTTCTTTCAGGTCGAGCACTGCCGTACATATATTATAATAGGTGGCTTCCGTCTGAGCCAGTCCGGCTTCGGTCATCATACCGGCCTTCTTCATGGCACGGGCTGTCCGCACGCTCTCTTTCCATGCCGTTTCGGTGGACACGGAAATCTCATATTGAGCGTCGAGCATCAGCAAGGTATAATAAGTATTTGCCACGGCAGACACCAACTGTGTCTTCACCGCCTGTTCATACTCCTTGCTCTGCTCATAGGCCGCTTTTGCCCGACGTTTGGCCGTGGTCACCTTTCCGAAGATATCCAGTTCCCACGAGGCAGTCACCGGCAATGAGTAGGTCTGTGTCGCTTTGCCACGGTCGAAGCTGCTCACAGCTCCTTCCGGTGCGAGAAACAAAGAGGGCAGATAAGAAAGCTTGGACGTCAGCAACGAAGCCTCCGCTTCTTTCACACGGAGATGCGCTGTCTGCATATCCGTATTCCGTACCAAAGCCGAATCGATCAAATTCTGCAAATACGAGTCAGTAAAGACCTCTCTCCACGAGAGATTACCGAAGTTCGCCGTATCGGCGGAAGCGACGGTTTCGCTTCCATAAAGTCCTTCGGGGACTTCCGATACAGGTTTGTAATTATTGTAGATACCGCAACTGCTCAACACGAGCGTTGCTGCGGATAAGATTAATATTTTCTTCATCATCAATTATTTTTTTCCTGCTTTAGATTTTTCTTCTTCACTCACCTTGATTTCTTCCTCGATCTGCCAGTCTTCCGTAGGTCTGCTCTGCACAGGGCGTAAGCGTTCCTGCAACCACTGGAAAGCGATAAACAAAGTAGGCACGATGAAAAGTAATGCCAGCGTACCGATCGTCATACCACCGACTACACCCGTACCCAGCGAACGGTTACCATTGGCTCCTACACCGCTGGACAACATCAATGGGAACAGACCGAAGATCATCGTCAACGCTGTCATCAAAATCGGACGCAGACGGGCTTTGGCTGCACTTACCGCAGAAGCGATCAGTCCCATGCCTGCCTTACGGCGTTCGGCAGCGTATTCGGTCAGCAGGATGGCTGTCTTTGCCAACAGACCGATCAACATAATCAAACCTGTCTGCAAGTAAATGTTATTCTCCAGTCCGAACATCCATGCGAAGAGGAAACTTCCCATCAATCCGCAAGGCACACTCAGAAGCACGGCGAACGGAATGATAAAACTCT
>ENA-UBDJ01001037-UBDJ01001037.1-human-gut-metagenome-genome-assembly--contig:-NODE-1037-length-13382-cov-8.599460_pt1 | contig 13382 bp, 6 predicted proteins | sample MGYA00244279_ERZ654774 | MGnify/ENA primary metagenome ERZ654774 (study PRJEB26926, sample SAMN06164701) | human gut metagenome | biome: ENVO:00009003; feature: ENVO:2100002; material: ENVO:00002003...
GAGCGAATCCGACTGGCTCGTGGGCATCAACGGCACGCAGGCACTCTCCATCGCCGCCGGACACGGCACTTACTCCGTCGGGCGGGTGCAGACACCCACGTTGGCGATGGTGTGCGCACGCTATTGGGAGAACCGCCGCTTTACCCCCGAAGCCTTCTGGCAGCTCCATATCGCAACGGACGGCTGCGATGAAGGAACGGTGAAGTTTTCCTCTTCCGAAAAATGGAAAGAGAAAGAGTCCGCGACGGAACTGTATAATAAGGTGAAGTCGGCAGGCACAGCCACCGTCACGAAAGCCGAACGCAAGGAGAAGACGGAGGAAACACCGCTCCTGTACGACCTGACCACGCTCCAGAAGGAAGCCAACGCCAAGCATGGCTTCACGGCGGAACAGACGCTTGAAATCGCGCAGAAGCTCTACGAGAAGAAGCTCATCACCTATCCGCGAACCGGAAGCCGCTACATTCCCGAAGACGTGTTCGCGGAAATCCCCAAGCTGCTTGCCTTCACCGGCAGCCTGCCCGAATGGAAGGGCAAGTTGCAGCCGAAAGCCGTGCCGACACGCCGCAGCCTGGACGGCGGCAAGGTGACAGACCACCATGCCCTGCTCGTCACGGGCGAGAAGCCGCTGTTCCTCTCCAAAGAGGACAGCACCGTCTATCACATGATAGCCGGGCGCATGCTTGAGGCTTTCTCCGAAAAATGCGTCAAGGACACTGCCACCGTCACGGCAGAGTGTGCCGGAGTGGAGTTCGTGGCAAAAGGCAGCATCATCAGGCAAGCCGGATGGCGTGCCGTCTATGGCAAGGAGAATGGAGAAGAGAACAACAGCCAAGAGGAAACCGCCGCCATTCCCTGTTGGCAGGAAGGCGACACGCTGGCACTGAAAGCCGCCTCCATCACGGAGGGAAAGACCAAACCCAAGCCGCTGCATACCGAAGCCACCCTGCTGTCCGCGATGGAAACGGCTGGCAAGGAGATAGAGGACGACGCATTGCGGCAGGCTATGAAGGATTGCGGCATCGGCACGCCCGCCACCCGTGCGTCCATCATCGAAACGCTTTTCAAGCGCGGCTATATGGAACGCTGCAAGAAGTCGCTTGTCCCCACCGAAAAAGGGCTTGCCCTCTACTCGGTCGTGAAGGCGATGCGTATTGCCGATGTCGCCATGACGGGCGAATGGGAAAAGGAATTGGCACGCATCGAGCGTGGGGAACTGCCCGCCGATGACTTCCGCAGGAAGATTGAGGCATATACACGGGAAATTACCTCCGAACTGCTGTCGTGCGACAAGCTGTTCGCCCGCAGGGATTCCGGCTGCAAGTGTCCCAAGTGCGGAGCGGGGACGATGCAGTTTTACGGCAAGGTCGTCCGCTGCGACAACGCGGAGTGCGGTCTGCCCGTGTTCCGCCTGAAAGCAAACCGCACCCTCTCTGATGATGAAATCAAAAACCTGCTCACCGACGGACACACGAAACTGCTCAAAGGATTCAAGAGCAAGCAGGGCAAGAGTTTTGATGCCGTAGTCGCCTTTGACGGGGACTATAACACGGTTTTCGTGTTCCCAGAAAGGAAAAGTAAAGCGACCTCTGCGAAAAGAAGAAAATAAATGTTTAACTTTGCCACTGGTTCAGAGTAATGAATTGTTCTTCGATACCGGATTACACTCATACTTTGGATTTAGTGGTGGCACTCGGAGGGATACCGGGTGCCTTTTTCTTCTCGTTTTCCAACGATTATCCCTATCATCATTATCAATCCACTAAATTCCAAAGAAATGAACAACAAGAAGAAAAACGAGGGTCGGACCGACTTTTCCTATTACGGTCTGTACCTGCTGGACTACCTCACCACGAACAAGTTCGAACAGGCAGCCGATGAAGCCTTCATCCGAGAAAGAACCGACCGTGCCGCCGAAGCGTATGAACGGGCAAGGCTCGAAGGCTATCCTGCCGACGGGGCGCAGGAACTGGCGATGAAGGTGCTGACGGAGGGCCTTCGCTACTCCAAGCACGCCATCCTGCGCGAAGTCGTGGAGAACGAATTTGCGGGTGAAGTACCGGGAGAAAAATGTGAAGCCTTTACCCAGAAGCTGCTGCCGCTTGTCGGAAACGTATTCTCCATCTATGACCTCTCGGACGACAATTTCGCCCTGTCGCCCGAATATGACCTGCTCTACACGGAGCTGACGGGAGCCGTCATCCTCTATATCGAAGAGTATGGCGTTTAACCGCAAACAGAGGCTGCGGGACAACATCGAGGCGATACGGACGGCATTCCTCCTTGACAGGGAACAGCGCACACCCACCGCACGCGAACGGCTCTTGTTAGAACGTTATTGCGGTTTCGGGGGACTGAAGTGCATACTCAACCCTGCAAGGGAACTGACGGATGCCGTCCACTGGGCGAAGTCCGACCTCGAACTGTTTGCCCCTACCGTGGAACTGCACAGGTTGCTGCGGGAGAACACAAAAGACGAGACGGAGTACAAACGGAATATGGATGCCATGAAGCAGTCCGTGCTGACCGCCTTCTATACCCCGCCGGAGATAACCGGGACCATCGCGGACGTGCTGCATGAACACGGCATCCGTCCCGACCGGGTGCTGGAGCCGTCGGCAGGTGTCGGTGCATTCGTGGACGCCGTGCTGGAGAACAGACCGGACGCGGACATCATGGCTTTTGAGAAAGACCTGATGACGGGCAAGATACTGAAGCACCTGCATCCCGGACAGAAAGTAAGGGTACAGGGCTTCGAGAAGATAGAAAAGCCGTTCATGAACCATTTTGATTTGGCTGTCTCCAATATACCGTTTGGCGATGTGGCGGTGTTCGACCCGGATTTTTCGGGCAGCAAGGATCCTGCAAGGCTCTCGGCGGCACGGACGATACACAATTACTTTTTCCTGAAAAGCCTTGACGCGGTGCGTGAAGGCGGAATCGTGGCGTTCATCACCTCGCAGGGGGTACTGGATGCCCCGACCAACGCGCCCATACGCGAGTATATGATGAACCATGCCAATCTGGTGGGCGTAGCCCGCCTGCCGAACAACCTCTTTACGGATAACGCGGGAACGGAGGTGGGCAGCGACCTGATTATCCTGCAAAAGAACAGCGGAAAGAACGGTGAACTGTATTACAACGAAAAACTCTTCGTGCAGACCGAACAGACCCCTATCGGCACTTCCGTAAATGGGTATGTATGGAGCATCGGCTCGCTTTCACACACGGATTTGATCAGAAGTACCGACCCGTACGGGAAACCAGCCTATAAACTCCTGCACTGTGGGGACATCGCACAACTGGCGGAAGACTTGCGGGAGCATCTGAAAATAGAACTGCAACAACTTGACAGGAAACTGTATGAGAGACACAGGCTGCATCCGACAAAGGAGGAAAGCACGGCTGCGGAAGTGCAACCTGCTCCGAAAACAGAAAAGGTATCACCTTCTGTAATAGCCCCCGTTTCTGTAATTGAGCCTGTCAAGGGAGTGGAGAAGCCGCAGGCACAGCCCATAGAGGAAAAGCCGGAGATTGAGCCGCGCCAACCCAACCATTCGTCAGCCGTGCAGCTTACCCTGCTCGACCTTTGGGGTATGCCCATAGAGGAACCGGCAAAAAAGAAAAAGGCAGCGAAAAAGGAAAGCAAGCCGAAGCCTATGCCGTCCACGCCTAAACCGCAAGTCAAAGTTACTCCACTCGTTGAAGCCGCCAAGCCGGTAAACGGTAATAAGGAAGAAAAGCCGGAAAATGCCGAAAAGCCAAACGACCCGGACGACATTTACGCCACTCTGGATTGGGAAACCAATCCTCCCATCAACGGCTTCTATGAGACAATGATGAGCCTGACAGCGGAACGGCGCAAGGCCCTACGGCTTGAGGCAGAACGGCACAGGCAGGAACAACTGAAAAAGATGGGTATCAAAGACACGTTGAACCCTGCTTTTGCGCCTTCTTCGGACAATATGGATAAAAAGCCGGAACAAACGGAAGAAATAAAGCAACCTGAAACACCGGCAGAAGTTGTGCCTACTTCCGAAACGGTTGCCACTTCCCTGTTCCCGGAACTTGAAACGGAAAAGCCGAAGGAGGAAGTCATGGACCTTTCTCCCCGTCCGTTCAACGGCCTGCTGGAGCCACACCACCGTGACGGCTCGATGGTGCTGGATGCTTCACGCAATCTCGGTTACCTGAAAGACCTCACGCCTTACGGTGCGACCTTCCAACCGCTCGACCTCCGTGGCTATCAAAAAGAGAAAGCGATGCTGTATATATCGCTCCGTGACGCTTACGAACGTCTGTATAGCCACGAGACGGAGAACCATACGGAACACAAACCGCAGCGCGGGTATCTCAACACCTACTACGATGAGTTTGTCATGCGTTACGGTAACCTCAACGCCAGACAGAACGTGAAACTGGTGATGATGGATGCCGGAGGGCGCGACATCCTTTCGCTGGAACGTGCGGAGGACGGCAAGTTTGTCAAGGCGGACATCTTCGACCGTCCCGTTTCCTTCTCGGTGGAGAGCCGTGTCAATGCAGGCTCTCCCGAAGAAGCCTTGTCCGCATCGCTCAACAAGTTCGGCACGGTCAATCTCGGCTATATGCGGGAGATAACCGACACTACGGAAGAGGAACTGCTTGGTGCCCTCAAGGGGCGCATCTTCTACAACCCGCTCGTAACCGGTTACGAAATCAAAGACCGCTTCATCGCGGGGAACGTGATAGAGAAGGCGGAACGCATAGAGGGCTGGATGGAGGACAATCCCGAAAGTGAGCGGATGCCGGAGGTGAAACAGGCGTGGGAGGCATTGAAGGAGGCCGAACCGCAGCGCATAGCCTTTGAAGACCTCGACTTCAACTTCGGTGAACGCTGGATTCCCACGGGCGTGTATGCCGCCTACATGAGCCATCTTTTCGACACGGACGTGAAAATCGCCTATTCCGCCAGCATGGACGAATTTTCCGTGGCGTGCGGCTACCGCACCATGAAGATCACGGACGAGTTTTTAGTAAAGGGCTATTACCGGAACTATGACGGTATGCACCTGTTGAAGCACGCCCTGCACAACACCTGCCCCGACATGATGAAAAGTATCGGCAAGGACGAGAACGGCAACGACATCAAGGTACGCGACAGCGAGGGCATACAGCTCGCCAACGCGAAGATAGACGAAATCCGTAACGGGTTCTCCGAATGGTTGGAAGAACAGTCGCCGCAGTTCAAGGAACGGCTCACGACGATGTATAACCGCAAGTTCAACTGTTTCGTGCGCCCGAAGTACGACGGCTCGCACCAGACTTTTCCCGACCTCAACCTGAAAGGGCTGGCAAGCCGGGGAATCAAGAGCGTTTACCCGTCGCAGAAGGATTGCGTCTGGATGCTGAAACAGAACGGCGGCGGGATCTGCGACCACGAGGTGGGAACCGGCAAGACGCTGATAATGTGCATAGCGGCACATGAGATGAAGCGTCTGAACTTGGCGCACAAGCCGATGATTATCGGGCTGAAAGCGAATGTGGCGGAGATTGCCGCCACCTATCAGGCGGCCTATCCTAACGCCCGCATCCTCTACGCTTCTGAAAAGGATTTCTCGACCGCCAACCGCGTGCGTTTTTTCAACAACATCAAAAATAACGATTACGATTGCGTCATCATGTCGCACGACCAGTTCGGCAAGATACCGCAGTCACCGGAGTTGCAGCAGCGCATCCTGCAGGCGGAGCTTGACACGGTGGAGGAAAACCTCGAAGTCTTGCGGCAGCAGGGCAAGAACGTGTCGCGGGCGATGCTGAAAGGGCTGGAGAAGCGCAAGCACAACCTTGTGGCGAAGCTGGAGAAGGTGGAACACGCCATCAAGTCCCGCACGGATGATGTGGTGGACTTCAAGCAGATGGGCATCGACCACATCTTCATTGACGAGAGTCACCAGTTCAAGAACTTGACTTTCAACACCCGTCATGACCGTGTGGCGGGATTGGGAAACTCGGAAGGAAGCCAGAAGGCCTTGAATATGCTCTTTGCCATCCGTACCATACAGGAACGCACGGGCAAGGACTTGGGGGCTACGTTCCTTTCGGGCACGACCATTTCCAACAGTCTGACGGAACTGTACCTGCTCTTCAAATACCTGCGCCCCAACGAACTGGAACGGCAGGACATCCGCTGTTTCGATGCTTGGGCTGCCATCTTCGCCAAAAAGACGACCGATTTTGAGTTCAACGTAACGAACAATATCGTTCAGAAGGAGCGTTTTCGCTATTTCATCAAGGTGCCGGAGCTTGCCGCCTTCTACAACGAGATTACCGACTACCGCACGGCGGAGGATGTAGGTGTGGACAGACCAAACAAGAATGAGATACTGCACCACATACCGCCCACACCGGAGCAGGAGGACTTCATACAGAAGCTGATGCAGTTTGCCAAAACCGGCGATGCCACTCTGCTTGGCAGGTTACCCCTGTCGGAAACGGAGGAAAAGGCGAAGATGCTCATCGCCACCGACTACGCGAGAAAGATGGCTCTTGATATGCGCATGATAGACCCGAACTACGAGGACCATCCCGACAACAAGGCAAGCCATTGTGCCAAGATGATTGCAGAGTATTACCACAAGTACGAGGCGCACAAGGGTACGCAGTTCGTGTTCTCCGACTTGGGGACATACCAGCCGGGGGAAGGATGGAACGTGTACAGCGAGATAAAACGCAAGTTGGTGGAGGATTACGGCATACCGGCAAGTGAGGTGCGCTTCATTCAGGAGTGTAAGACGGATAAGGCTCGTAAGGCGGTGATAGATGCCATGAACGCCGGGACGGTGCGCGTGCTGTTCGGCTCCACAAGTATGCTCGGAACGGGCGTGAATGCGCAGAAAAGATGTGTCGCCATCCATCACCTTGATACACCGTGGCGACCGTCCGACCTGCAACAGCGTGACGGACGGGGTGTTAGAGCCGGGAACGAGATTGCCAAGCATTTTGCCGAGAACAACGTGGATGTCATCATCTACGCGGTGGAAAAGTCGCTGGACAGCTACAAGTTCAATCTGCTGCACTGCAAGCAGACGTTCATATCGCAGCTCAAAAGTGGAGCGATGGGCGTACGTACCATAGACGAGGGTGCAATGGACGAAAAATCGGGTATGAACTTCTCGGAGTATATGGCGTTGCTCTCCGGCAATACCGACCTTTTGGATAAGGCGAAATTAGAGAAGCGTATCGCCTCGCTCGAAGGGGAACGCAAGTCGTGGGGCAAGGGCAAGCGCGATTCGGAGTTCAAGCTGGAATCCAAGACGGGAGAACTGCGCAACAACACGGCTTTCATCGAAGCCATGACGGAAGACTGGAACCGTTTTCTTTCCGTTGTGCAGACTGATAAGGAAGGCAGCCGCCTTAATCTTGTCAAGGTGGACGGCGTGGATTCAACGGATGAGAAGGTCATCGGTAAGCGTTTGCAGGAAATCGCCAAGAACGCCACGACTGGTGGACTGTACAAGGCTGTCGGGGAACTTTACGGCTTTCCGATAAAGGTGGTCAGCGAGAGGACACTCAAAGAAGGTCTGGAGTTCACTGACAACCGCTTCGTGGTGGAGGGCAACTACAAGTACACCTACAACAACGGGCATCTGGCGATGGCAGACCCGATTGCTGCCGCACGAAACTTTCTGAACGCATTGGAGAGGATTCCGACCATCATCGACCAGTACAAGTCTAAGAACGAAGTGCTGGAAAAGGAGATTCCGCAGTTGCAGGAGATAGCGGGCAAGGTGTGGAAGAAGGAGGACGAGCTGAAACAGCTGAAGTCCGAACTCGCCGCACTGGACCGCAAGATACAGCTTGAGCTGGCTCCGGCTCAGGAAAACACGGAAGAGAACCGGCAAGGCAACGAGAAAAAACAGACGGAACAACAGCCGGAAAGCCCGCACGTGGACTTTGTACGCAGTCATTTAATTATAGGGAGACCCGGTTTATCGGAATCCAAAGGTGTAAAACTTTAATATCGAAGTCTTGACAGAAAAAGCCAGTGGTTGAATTTTTCACCACTGGCTTTAATTCTAATAATTTTTCAATCTAATATGACCGAATCTATAACGTTAAATCATAGATTATGTGTCTATTTGTGAAGAAAAAGACGTATCTTTGTATCAAAATCAAATAAGCATAACAATGGAGCCATCTATATCTATATACAGTTTTTCACTTTGTGCCGCACTGCCGTTGATGTTATTCTTCGGCTTTTATTTTTTGTTTGCAAAGACTCCTGAAAAGAAAATTTTCAAGAATTATCTCCGCTCCCGACAGATTATGGGTATAGCTATGCTGCTGCTTTCGGCAAACTATTCGGTACATTTCTTCTTTGGTATCCGATTCAAAAATGCGGATTCTGCCATATTGATGAACATGTCCACATACTTCCTGTGCTATTCTCTGTTCAGTTCGGCATTGATAATGTTGCTTGATCGTTTTTACATTACCAAACGGCGTGTGTGGACACATATCATTTTATGGATTATATTTTCAACTCTTTCCGGAGTTGTGTTGTTCCTGTTGCCAAGCGGAATCATGCAAAAATTCTCTTTATTTGCTTTAGCTGTATGGTTAGTCGTTTTTGGAGTCGTTTTAGCTCGCAGAGTCATAATTGCATACCGTAGAGCCATTCGGATTTTCAATGAAACTCAGGCGGATGATATAGGTACATATATCGAATGGCTTTCCATATTCACTTATTGGGCTGTTATCTTCGGTGTCGGATGCGGATTGCTGACATTTCTGCCAGACAAATATGTTTTTATCTGGATTTTGTCGTCAATACCGTTCTACAGCTATCTTTTCTACAGCTATCAGAACTACCTGCTGTTCTATGAACAGGTGGAAAATGCTTTTGAGCAAGATATACAGTCTGAAGAAGAACTTCTGACAGATACAGAAACAGAACCTAAAATAGTTTCTGAGAAAGAAGTTCCAGTGTCCTATACAGAAATTATAGAGAAAGTGGCCAACTGGATAAAGACAGACGGCTATGTCCAGCAGGGACTTACCATAAAAGAACTGTCCGAAATACTTCATACGAACCGTACCTATCTTTCCGCTTATATCAAGACTACGTATAAAATGACATTCCGCGAATGGATAACCGGTCTCCGGTTGGAGTATGCGAAAAACATACTGAAGGAGCATCCGGAAATCAATATACAGAAGCTGGCTGAGTCTTCCGGCTTTCTTTCTCGCAGTAACTTTATCAAATCATTTACCGAAAAGGAAGGATGTACGCCTGGCAAGTGGAAAAAAGCAAATCTGGAATAATTTGTGTGGTAAAAAGCCGATGAAAAAGGTCTCAGAAGCCCATTTTCAAAAAGTGCTCAAGCGACAAAAAGTGCTAATTCGACAAAAAGGTGCTCAAACGACAAATTGAAAAGTGCTCAAACGACAATTTTTTATAAAACGCTGTATTTCAACAGAAAAAGTTTTTGTAATATTTTGGGCGCTGAATGGCATTTATTACCTTTGGAGATGACAAAGATAATGAATTCAAGTTTATATGATCAGAAAAATCACTTTTCTTACCTTGTTTCTGTTGCTGATGACGGTAACTTTTCCTGTCATTGCGCAGCAGAAAACAGACACGACCTACACCTTCCGCTTCGTTCCGCAGAAGGACATGTTCTACGTTCCTTGGAATGGTAATGACACTGAACTTGCCCGCCTGTTGGAATGTATCGAAAACAGTAAAGCAACAATTTTTGACGGCAAGCTGCCGCTATTGGTTGACGGATATTGTAATTCACTGGGCAGTGAAGCCGAGAACCTTGCAACGGCGAAGATCCGTGCCAATCGAGTAAAATCAGAACTGATTATACGCGCGAAAATCAAGGAAGAAAACTTCATTACCCGCAACCATGCGACTGAGGGTGATTTTGTCACCGTGCGCCTGACGGTACCAGTAAAAGAAACAGCCGTGACGGATGCGGAATCGGAAGCACGACGCAAGGCGGAAGCCGAACGCTTAGAAACCGAGAAGCGTGCCGAGCAGGAACGGCTTGCCGAAGAGCAGCGCAAGGCGGAAGAAGCCCGACTTGCCGCTGAAAAGGCAGAAGCCGAGAAAACCGCTCAACAAAATACACTTGCCGACACGCCGTCGGAAACCAAAATCACAACTGATTATCATCTCTCCCTGCGTGCCAACCTGTTGCGCTGGGCTACCCTGACACCCGACCTTGGCGTGGAATGGCGCATCTGCCCATCGTGGGGCATTGCCGTAAACGGCTCGTGGACTTCATGGACGTGGAGCGACAAGGACCGCCGCTATGCACTCTGGGAAGTGGCTCCGGAAGTGCGTTACTATATGGGTGAGAAGAAAGCCTGGTATCTGGGCGCGATGTTCAAGGCCGGACAGTTCAACTACAAGCTCTCCGAAACAGGCAAGCAGGGCGACCTGATGGGTGGCGGCATCACCGCCGGCTATCAGCTGCGACTAAACAAGGCATTAGATCTTGATTTCAACCTCGGTTTGGGCTACCTGAATGCCGATTTCGAAAAATATGAAGTCATCGATGGTGTGCGCGTGCGCTGTGGCAACGAGACAAAAAATTGGTGTGGCCCCATCAACGCCGGTGTGACATTGGTATGGAAGTTATTCTAATACGGAGGAATAGAGTATGAAAGCAAGACAATATATAAATATGGTAGGAATGGCAGCCGCCGTGCTGCTCTCTTCCTGCGTGAAGGACACGCTTTATGACACGCCGCATCCCGACTATGGGAAGATTGCGGTGACAGCCGACTGGTCGGCACGCGGTGAGGGTATCGACATACCTACCACATGGACGGTTACCATGGGTGACTATACGGGTACGGAGACTTCCGCCACCCATGCCCCCAACCATCTGTTTGCTCCGGGCAGCTACACCCTTGCGGTGTGGAACCCTGCTGAAGGAATCATGGTAAATGGTACCACCGCCACCATTGCCGCAGCCACGGGAAACCGGGCAGGAACGGATGCCTTTGTGAACAATGCCCCGGGATGGTTCTTCACCTATACGAAACAGGTGAGCATCGAGAAAGACAAGGACTATCCGCTGACCGCCGCAATGAAGCAGCAGGTACGCGAACTGACGCTTATCATCAAACCGACGGGGGATGCCGCCGGACGCATCACGGAGATTGTTGCCCATCTGACGGGTGCAGCCAGAACTCTCGATTTCGCTACCGATACCTACGGAGCCGCTTCAAACGTCGTGCTGCCCTTCACCAAGATAACCGAAGGTGACGATGCCGGCAAGTGGAAAGCCACGGTGCGGTTGCTGGGTGTGACCGGCACGGAACAACTGCTGACGGGTGAAATCCGCTATGCGGACGGCAACCCGACCCCCACGACGCTGAAAAGCGACATCACGGAAGCCCTCAAGGGGTTCAACACCGGAAAGGGCGAATCGCTGACCCTCGGCGGAACGCTGGTTGAGACTCCCGAAGGCATGGAAGTGGACGGAGCCGAAATCAACGGCTGGGAAGAAGTGAAAGGTGATGATGTAAATGCCGATTTGTAAATAATTAGCAAACCGAACGCAGAAGCAAAGCTTGCTTTGATTTTGCTAAGGTGCAGCAATTATTGAAATGGAATTTAACTAATATAATAACAGAATATAATGAAGACAAGATTTTTTGCACTTGCGATGCTCGCCCTCGCACTGGCAGCCTGCAACAACGACAACGAGAACCTGAACGGTGACCCCGTGGCCGCCCAGTTTACCGCCGACATCGCCCCCGCCACCCGCGCCAGCGGAACCACCTGGACTGCCGGCGACCGTATCGGCATCACCGACATCGGCAACGATTCCCAGTACGGCAACGTGCCTTTCATCCTGAAAAACGGGAAATTTGAGGCAGAAGGAAAGGTTATCTATATCGAAGATACAAAGACCCATACTTTCCGCGCCTACTATCCGTACAACGCGGCGGGAGGCATCCTCACAGCCACGACCGATGCCACGGCGCAGCAGAACCAGCCTGCCATCGACTTCCTCTTTGCTTCAGGAGCCACGGGAGACAAAAACAACCCGGTAGTAAGCTTCACCGACAAAACCGCCAAAGGCGGTGAAGACAACTCCTTCCACCACCGCATGAGCCAGATAACCCTTACCTTCGAGGCGGGCGACGGCGTGAATTTCAGCGTGGTCAAGCCTGAACGTTACACGCTGGACGGATTGTTACTCACCGGTACGTTCAACACGGCCGACGGTATTGCCACCGCAGACAACGGGGCACAGACCGGAGAACTGGCCATGAATTTGGCAGACGGCGTTCTCACGTCATCGATCATCCTCTTCCCGCAGACAGTTGCATCCCTGCCGTTGGTTGTGAATTACAAAGGTCAGGAATATCATGCCACACTCACCGTGCCCGAAGGCGCACTGCTGGCGGGCAACAACTACACCTATACCGTCAAGGTACGCAACAAAGTCCTTGAAGTCAGCGAAGCCACCATTGCAAAGTGGAACGATATAGACGGTGGAGATGTGGGTGCTGACCTGTAGGATTTTAATAATTAATCGATTAGAATGAAGAATTATGAGACATAGATTATTTATCCCCGCAGCCACCGCACTGCTGTTCGCCCTTGCCGCCTGCACGCAGGACGAACTTGCTGGCGATAACCGTCTGCCCGAAGGTGAATACCCTGTATTCATCCGTGCCACCGGACTGTCCGTAGAAGCAACGCCGCTGGCAGCCTCTTCCACCCGTGCCGCTGTGGACGGCGACTGGCAGGGCGTCACTTCCGTGGCACTCAAGATGGGCGATGCGGTAAAGGAATACACCGTTACGGCTTCTACCGATTTCAAGAGTGCCACGCTCTCACGCGAGAACGACCCGTACTACTGGACCAGCCGCGACCCGATTACCGTATCGGCATGGTGGCCCTTCAACAATGCCGACATCACACAGATGCCTGCCGTGAAGGTGGCCGAAGACCAAAGCAAATTGGCTGACTTCCAGAACAGCGACTTCATCTCTGCTGAGAACCGGAAGGTGGAATTTAACAACCCGACTCTTGAATTTACCCACCGCACGGCACGCGTGACAATCGAACTGAAGCCCGGCACGGGATTCACGAGCGTCGCTGGTGCCACGGTGAGCCTCGTGAGCCTGTCCGCCGATAACGGCAACCCGACCGCCATCAAGACCTACAACGCAAGCGGCAACACCTACGAGGCACTAACCGCCCCGCAGACCATTGCGGCAGGCAAACCGTTCGTCAAGGTGGAACTCGGCGGCGGCACCTTCTACTTCCGTCCGCAGAACAACGTCGTATTAGAAGCGGGCAGCCGCTATAAATATACCGTTAAGGTGAACACCACCTGTCTCTTATACACATCTGACGCTGC
>ENA-UBDJ01001052-UBDJ01001052.1-human-gut-metagenome-genome-assembly--contig:-NODE-1052-length-13272-cov-4.130968_pt1 | contig 13272 bp, 5 predicted proteins | sample MGYA00244279_ERZ654774 | MGnify/ENA primary metagenome ERZ654774 (study PRJEB26926, sample SAMN06164701) | human gut metagenome | biome: ENVO:00009003; feature: ENVO:2100002; material: ENVO:00002003...
GAGATTTCTGCCTGTCTCGTGGGCTCGGAGATGTGTATAAGAGACAGGGCAAAGGCGCGCATCGCCTCGCGGTAGGCGGCAAACGAGGGGTGGCAGACACCGGCCTCGTCAAACTCGCGCATCGCCACGGGGGAGGCAAAGATGCACACTGCGCCGTGGCTGCGGGCAGCGTCCCAGAAGGGGCGCAGGCTCTCACCGAAGGCATCCGCCGGGACATAGCGCTCGGCCTTTGCGCGGTTGGCATCGTTATGGCCGAAGCTGACCACCAGCAGATCACCGGGGCGGATATGCGCGGCAATGTCGTCCAGCCGCCCCTCCTCGCGGAAGGTCTTGCTGCTGCGGCCCGCCATGGCGCAGTTGTCAATGACAAGGCCCGGCAGCTCGTAGCGCATCTCCTGCGGGAAGGGGCAGTCCGCGCGGTGGGCAGTTTGACATACAGCGTCACCGTGCGCCAGCGTGTGCAGCATCTCGCCCCAGCCTGTCACCGGCTTATCGCCGGGGGCGTAGCTCTGCATGATGGAATCGCCCGCCATCCAGAGGGTAGGCTTGGCGTTCAGCTGCGGCAGCACATTGGCAAAATCCATGTCGCCTGCATAGTAGAAGGACGGGTAGCACGGCTGGTTGTAGCAGTTGTTCTGCCATGCCACGCCGCAGCGGTACTGCGCATCGTGCATCAGGGTAAACAGCTTGTGGGGGGTAAGATCGGTGGTGGTGTAGATGCGGATGGCGGTGTCGTCCGCCGTGCGCACCAGCAGCTCCTCGCGGAAATCACCCAGCACATCGGCCACCAGACAGGGGTTGCCCTTGGTGCCGTTGTTGGTGGCAGTGCCCGCGGGCTGCAGCATGACGCCGTGGGTCAGATCGTTAATGACGCCGTATTGATCGCCGTGCAGATAGTCCGCACCATCGGTGATCTGGGTGGAAAGATCGCCCGCCCAGTAGATTTTCATGTTGGTGCCGGGGGTGGGCAGCTCCAGCTTGCGCCCGTTTACATCGTACACATCCTTGACCCAGACCTGCAGGCCGCGGGTGTTGGGGTCAATTTTGCCGATCATGCAGCGGCCCAGATCCTCCTCGGCATATTCGCCAAAGCGGACATCGCCAGTCTCGGCGTCGCGCAGTGCCCAGCCGTAGGGGGCGCGCTCGCCCTCCTCATAAACATTGAAAATCTCCAGACCGGGGCTGTCAGGGTCGATATCGGCCACATGCATCGCATCGCCGTGGCCGAACTTGGCGCGGGTCCTGCCATCGGGCAGGGTGCCGTACTTGGAGTAGAGCAGGCTGCCGTCATGGTCGATGGCTGCCGCGCCGTACACGATTTCCATGCAGCCGTCGCCGTCAATGTCGGCGGTGGAAATGCTGTGGTTGCCCTGCCCTGCCAGAATACCGTACACGGGGTCGGTGCCGACAGCGAGGTGGCAGCTGCTGTCGTTGAAGGGGTTTTCCATCGGCACAAAGCCGGAGTCGATGCCCCATACCTTGTGAAAGCGGTTCTCAAAAAAGTCGTAGGCCGCCAGCGTGGCGCGGGTGTAGTAGCCGCGGCAGGCGATCAGATAGGGGCGCTCGCCGTCCAGATAGACCACCCCGGCGTTAAAGCGGTCCACGCGGTTGCACGGCTCGATGCGAGGCATCGCGTAGTCGCCCCACAAAAGGCCATCGTCCACGCGGGGGTAGGGGTAGTCGATGGTGTCCAGCTCGGTGCCGTCCCCGCCGAACATCGTCAGGTACTCGGGGCCGTCATAGACAAAGCCCTCGAACTTGCGCAGCTCGTTTTTGGGGCTGCGGCTCGGCGCGTACACATCAAGGAAATAGTCGGCCAGCGCAAGGGCATCGGCCTCGCACAGGGGGTAGGCGTACTGCGGCACAAGGCCGAAGCACTGCTCCACCGTGGCGGGCCAGCGGCCGTTTACGACCTCGGGGTGGGTGTGCCAGCGGCGGAATACCTCGGCCATATGCAGGCGGTAATCCTGCGCCGTGCAGACATAGTTGTCCGCGTGGCTGTACCCGGCGTCCAGATCCTTTTGCGGCATCGTGATATACCGGCGGGACAGCACGGTGCCGTCCGGCGCAAAGCGGGTCATCACGGTGCCGGGCGCGGTCTTGACTGCCATCTCGGCCCTGCCGTCCCCGTTAAAGTCGTACACCATAAACTGGGTGTAGTGCGCTCCGGCGCGGATGTTCTGCCCCATGTCCAGCCGCCAGACCAGCGTGCCGTCCAGCTTATAGCAGTCGATAAAGCACCGCCCGGTGTAGCCCTTGATCGACACATCGTGGGAGTTGTCAGGGTCCCACTTTACAAAATACTCGTACTCGCCGTCATTGTCAATATCACCCACACTCATATCGTTGGCATGGTAGGCAAAGGGCTCCCCGGCCGGGGTCACGCCGTCCGCCGGCTTTTGCAGGGGCAGCTCATAGTACCCCTTCTGCCACGGCTTTACGCCCCTGCAGGCGGGCCCTTCTACACCGTTTACCAGCGGGGCCACGGCGTAGGTATCCCCGCTTGTGCCCTGCGCGTCAAGATAGTTTGTGCTGTCGGTCACGGTGGCCAGCCTGACCCCGTTTTTATAGAGCACAAAGTCGGTGCCGGTCAGGCCGGTGGCGTTGTGGCCGGTGACCTCGCTTTTAAAGAGCCGCCAGCTGATAAACACACCGGTGTTTGCCGTGACAGCCACCAGTCCGCGGGACAGCGCCTCCAGCTGCTGCTGCAGCACGCGGCCCACGGGGGTCTGCACGGGTGTGCTTTCCTCCAGCAGAGCCCCGTTTTCTGCCAGCGCCTGCACCTTGATATAGTAGGGGATATGGGTCGAACGGCAAAAGGTAAATACCGTTTCCGCACATTCGCCTGCCGTTTTGAACCGCACGGTCTCGCCATGGCGGTCGCTCCACAAAATGCGGTAGCGGGCGGCCCCGGCCACCGGCTGCCAGCTAAGGGTGGTTTGGGCAGCCGTCTGGCTGCGCACAGAGATTTGCATGGACTTTCCCTCCATCATAAAAGAGCGCCGCAACATCCGCTGCGGCGCTCACATTCAATTAGGCTTTATCTGCTGCGTACAGGGCGTTGACTTCCTCAATGACCTGCGTGCCGCCGCGGGCATTCCACTGGTCGAAGGCAGCCTGCAGACCGGCCTCGTCGATCTGGCCGCAGATATACTGGGTGCGGGCATCGTCCAGAATTTGGACAAGGTCGCTGCCGCACTCGGCGTAGGTGTCGGACTGGGTCAGGTAGCCCAGCGCGGGGTTGAACACGGCATACTGCACGTTGTTGGCAATGCTCTCCTCGTAAGCCAGCTGATAGTCAGCCTTTTCCAGCTGGTAGTCGGGGTTCTGCTCAGTCAGGTAGGGGACATAGGGCACAGCCTGATTCAGACCTGCGTGCGGGCAGTTGGTGGTGTCGTACTTGCCGTTGGGAACAATCTTGCCGTTTTCGTTGATGTCATAGCAGATGTCCTTCAGGCCGTAGTCGGCCAGCGCCATCATCTCGGGGTCGCACATCTTGTCAAGGAAGTGCAGGCAGGCCTTGACATCCTCCTCGGTCTTGGCGCCGGACTTGGTGATGAGGTAGAAGCCGTTGTAGCCGGTGGTGGCAAGGGTGTGGCCGTTGATGGGGCCGACAGAGGTCATGGTGGCAATCTTGGAGGCGTCGTTTACATCGGCAATGGCGTTGTCCTCAAAGTATTTCCAGATGCGCTTGGTGCCATCCATCGTGTCCACGAAGACACCGGTGACGCCCTTCTGGCTGTCAACCTGGAAGTTGGCAGTGTCCACAGTCGCCCAGTCGGGGCGGACCAGACCGTCGGCGTAAATTTTGCGCATCCAGTCAAGGGCTTCCTTATACTCAGCGGTCTGGTGTACGGGAACCAGCTTGCCGTCCTGCTCGACCCAGCCGTTGCCGCAGCCGAACCAGGTCTGGATAATATCCCACGGGCCGGTGTATTTGCACATTTCCAGACCGTAGGTGTCGTTGGCACCGTTGCCGTCCGGATCGTCATAGGTGAACTTATAGAGCATGTCATAGACATCCTCGACCGTCTTGGGGGCCTCGGTGATGCCCACGGCCTCGGCCCAGTCGGTGCGGTAGCCCAGACCGTTACGGCCGATGGCGCGGGAGCGGGGGATGCCGATGATCTGGCCGTCCACCGTCAGACCTTTCAAAACATCCGAACTGACCTGAGAAAGGTTAGGGTAGGCCTCGCTGTCCTGCAGGTACTCGGTCAGATCCCAGAAGGCGCCGCGCTTGGCAGCATCGGCTGCGTTGGCGTTCTGGTCCAGCGTCTTGGTTGCGGTCAGGATCATCGGCATGTTGTCCTTGTCCATCAGGGTCAGGCCGAACTTCTCGCTGTAGGTGTCGTTGGCCTCGGTGCGCCACTCGACATGGGTACCGGTGTAGGCCTCGTACTTGGCGATGACCTCATCGGAATGTTCATTGCTCAGCACATGGCCGGTGAAGTCGGGGATCATAAAGCTGACGGTGGGGGTGCCGGAGGCAGCGCTATCTGCAGAGGAAGCAGCGTCGGAAGCGGAGGTGCTGCCGGAGGCGGAGCCGCCGCAGCCTGCGAGCATGGCGGCGGACATCGCCAGCGCCATAGAGAGGGCAAGTGCCTTTTTCATTTTCGTTTTTCTCCTTTTTGTATAAAAGTGGTTGTATTGCTTGGTATCAGCCCTTGACCGAGCCGACCATAACACCTTGGGTAAAGAACTTCTGCACAAACGGATAGATGCAGAGGATCGGCAGGGTAGACAGCACCGTGGTGGCCATCTTGACAGCCTTGATGGGCGGCATACCGGCCGCGCCCCAGTCAAAGGTGGAATCCTCGGCTACCTGTGTGGTCAGGAACACCAGACGCCGCAGCACGATGGTGATGACCTCCATGTCGGAGTTGTTGATGTACAGCATCGCATTGAAGTAGCTGTTCCAGTGGCTGACCGCGTAGAACAGGCTGACCGAGGCCAGCACCGGCGCGGACAGCGGCAGGATGATGCGCACGAAGGTGATCAGATCGTTGGAGCCGTCAATGATGGCGGCCTCCTCCAGCTCCATGGGGATACCCTGGAAGTAGTTCTTGATGATGATCATGTTGAAGGCGCTCATCGCCGTGGGCAGCCAGAGTGCCCAGTAGGTGTTGCCCAGATGCAGCACATTGACCACCATAATGTAGGCGGGGACCATGCCGCCGGTGAACAGCATCGTGACGATGACCATATTGATAAAGCCGTTGCGGCCCTTGAGGTAGGGGCGGGACAGCGGGTAGGCGATCGTGCAGGAGACGAACATATTGATCAGCGTGCCGATCGCGGTGACGATCACCGAATTTTTCAGTCCGCGGAACACATCGCCCTGCTTGAGGATGTACTGGTAGGCGTTCAGCGATACATCCTGCGGGATCAGGAAGAAGGGACGCTCGGTCAGCTCGCGCTCGGTCGCAAAGGAGCCGGCCACCACATAGATGAAGGGCAGCACACAGGCCAGCGCCACCAGCGCAATGATGACATACAAAAGAACCTGTACAGCCTGATCACCGGGGGTGCGGGCCTCCAGCGTGCCGGTGGCGCGCACCTCGTCTTTCTTATGGGTAAAGGGCATTGTCATTGTAGCACAGCTCCCTTCTTTAGTACAGGCCGGACTCGCCGCACAGCTTGGCGATCTTGTTGGCGGTAACGACCATCAGCATACTGATGGTGGATTTGAACAGGCCGGTGGCGGTCGCCAGCGAGTACTGGCCGCCCGTGATGCCCTTGGTGTAGACATAGGTGTCAAACACATCGGAGGCTGCGCGGTTCATCGAGTTCTGCATCAGGAAGATCTGCTCGTAGCTGGTGTTCAGAAGCTGGCCGACCTTCATGATCAGCATCAGGACAATGGTGCCGCGGATGGCGGGCAGCGTGACATGCCACATCAGCTGCCAACGGCCTGCGCCGTCAATCTTGGCAGCCTCATACAGCTGCACATCCACGCTGGACAGCGCCGCCAGATAGATGATGGTGCCGTAGCCGGTCTCTTTCCAGATATTCTGGCCGACGATCAGCGCGGGAAAGAGCTTGGGGTCGCTGAGCAGGTCGGGCGCATTCGAGCCGAAGAGCTGGGTCAGCACATGGTAGATGGCGCCGTCGGTGGTGGAGAACATCTGGAAGGTCAGCGCCGCCACAATGACGATGGAGACAAAGTGGGGGATGTAGACCAGCGTCTGCGCCGTGCGCTTGAACCATTTGCAGCGCAGCTCATTTAAAATCAGCGCCAGAATGATGGGGGCCGGGAAGGCGAAGAAAAGGTTGGCCAGCGAGATGGACAGCGTATTGCGGAACAGCGTCCAGAAGTCCGGGCCGGTGAAGAGCTTTTTAAAGTACTTCAGCCCGACAAAGGGGCTGCCGAACACAGATTCCAGAATCGTGTCGCCGTTGAAAGGGCTGAAATCGGTAAATGCCATATACAGGCCCGTCATCGGCAGGTAATTGAAGATGATCATGTAGAGCAGCGCCGGCAGCATCATGATATATAACCAGTAATGCTGCATGAACGCCTTGCGCCATGTGTTGTGGCCCAGCTGTTTCTGGGCGCGGGCATTGGCCTTGCTCTGCTTGACCGCAGCGGTTTGTGCCATAAGCGTTTCCTCCTTGCTTTGTGTTCTCATCAGCCGGCGGCCGCGGTGCTTTGGTCGGGATCGCAGGCCCTCGTCATCCGGCGGCGGCTGTTTCGTTGATTCCATTGTATCCCCTGCTCTGCGGATTTGGCTACAATCAAAAGCACGCGAAAATTTTTATTATATTTCACGGTACAGCGCAATTATGTATGCAGATGACACACAAAACAATCATTGTATCTACCGGCACTATCGTTTGCTGTTTCGGGTTGAAATTGTGAATATTTTATACACGATGCCTATCTGTTTTGTGCATTTTAACAAAGAGCGTTCTTGACCCTGCTGCAGCCTTACGGCTGCGGGAGCTTTACCGCACAGCCTTGCCCTGACTGCCCCGCTTTGCCGGCGGGGTTTGCTCACTCCGCCCTGCCGCCAGCAAGCAGGTTCTGTTTCCATATCCTGATATTCATCGCTGCACCGCGCTTTCAAAACCTTCTGCTCATCAAATGACACTTGTTTTTCGCCGCGGCAGCGCGTATGATAAAGATAAGATCGCGGGCCTGCAACTGTATACAGCACATCTGACAAGGAGAAAACGCTATGTCTACACTGCAAGGCGAAAGTTTTTATTTCCACCACGGCTGGCACTTTTTGCGGGCAGATGCCTTCCCCATGGCAAAGGCCATTGACGCGCACCGGGACGCCGAGGGGCACGCCTTTTACGAGGCCGACTACCGGGAAACCGGCTGGCAGCCCGTCACGCTGCCCCACACCTTCAATGATGAGGATCTGTTCCGTGACCGCATTCAGGACGGCGGCAGCGGCCAACGCCGCACGGCGGCCTTCTACCGCAATATGCTCACCATCCCGCCGCAGCACAAAAACCACAAGGTGCTGCTGGCATTTGAGGGGATGCGCCAGACCTGCTACCTGTATGTCAACGGTACGATGGCGGGCTACTACGAGGCGGGCGTTGCGCCGTTCGGCTTTGACATCACCCCCTATGTGCGGTACGATGCGCCGAACCTCATCGCCATTGCGACCGACAACACCGCCACCCGCAATGCGCCGTTCTGCATTGCCGAGACCCCCAACAAGCCCGATGCTGTCCCCGGCAGCTATCTCTTTCCGCAGGAGCAGGCCGTCCCCGCCGACCGCGTGGGCGTCCCCTTTTTCTGGAACTGCAACGACTTCAATCCCTCGGTCGGCGGCATCACTCGCCCCGTGCAGGTGTTTTTCAAGCCCGATGTCTATCTGACGCTGCCGCTCTACTCCAACTTGCAGACCAAAGGCCTCTATGTCTACAGCCGGAACTTTGATTTAGACAACGCCACGGCGGATATTCGGATCGAGGCCGAGGTCCGCAACGAGGGCAAGGTCCCTGTTTCCGCCCAGCTGCGCATCACGCTGCGCCGCCCGGACGGCAGCGTTGCCGCCATCTTTGACGGTGCCCCAGCCACCGCAGCCCCCACGGGCCGCGCCGTACCGCCGCTGAGCATCACCCCGGCGGACGCCTATATCCCCGATGAGGCTGTGCCCGGGCATTACTGCCCCGTGGAGGACGAAAGCCTGCCCGCACCGACCGCTACGGATTCCATGGCGGTCACCGTGCTGCACGCCGGGGCCGACACCCTGCCGCTGCGCTTCTGGAGCATTGATGACCCCTACCTCTACACCGTGGAGGCCGAGCTGTTTGTAAACGGCGAAAAGGCCGACACCCAGCAGCTGACGACCGGCTTCCGCGCCGTAAGCTACGACAAGGACCGGGGCCTGCGCATCAACGGTGCGGTGCAGTGGCTGCGCGGCTACGCCCAGCGCGCCGCCAACGAGTGGGCGGCCATCGGCATCGCGCCCGAGTGGCTGCACGATGAGGACGCTGCCCTCATCCGCGAGAGCAACGCCAACCACATCCGCTTTATGCATGTGGCGGGCAGCCCCGCCGATGTCCGCGCGTTTGACCGCCGCGGCATCGTCTGCACTCAGCCTGCCGGCGACAAGGAGAAGGAGAGCTTCGGCCGCCAGTGGGACCAGCGCGTAGAGCTGATGCGCGATGTCATCATCGCCTTCCGCAACCACCCGTCCATTGTGTTCTGGGAGGCTGGCAACAACTCGATCTCCCGCGAGCACATGCGGGAGATGCGGCTGCTCAAGCAGAGGCTGGACCCCCACGGCGGGCGTTTTATGGGCTGCCGCACCCTGAACACCGAGGAGGTCGTCAACGAGAGCGAGTATGTCGGCACGATGCTGAACCGCCACGCCGCCCGCTTTTTGTCGCAGCACGGCCCTGTCACCGAGACCGAGTACAGCCGCGAGGAGGCCCCCCGCCGCATCTGGGACGACTTCACCCCGCCGGATTTCGACTACCGCAACCGCTGGGTCGGCAAGGGCGGCAAAAAAGCCCTGGGGTACGACTTCTACGACCTGACCAGTGAAGATCTCGTGCTTGAAAACGCGCGCGGCTACGCCGAGTTTTTCAACGATCGGATGGGCGGTGCCTCCGGCAAGAACTACTACAGCGCCTGTGCGGCGCTCTGCTGGACGGACTCTGCCCAGCATGGCCGCCAGTCCTACAGCGAAAACGCCCGCATGAGCGGCCGCGTCGATCCCTGCCGGACCAAAAAGCAGAGCTTTGACTGCTTCCGCGTTATGCAGAGCGAGGCCCCCGCCGTCAAGATCATCGGCCACTGGAATTACCCCGCCCCCACCGCTGCCAACTATCGCTATGAAGAAAAGCGCTTTAACGGCACCTATTGGGAGGGCACCGGCGTCTGGCACACCCGCGACCCGCACCATAAGACGGTGTATGTGGTGGCAAGCTACCCTGTTGCCGCGGTCGAGCTGCTCGTCAACGGGCGCCGTGTCGGGCGGTGCGATAAGCCGCAGAATACCTTTGTGTTCGCCTTTCCCGGCGTGGATGTGACCCAGTCCGGCTGGGTCGAGGCCGTGGGCTACGGCTATGACGGCACGCCCGCCGCGTCTGACCGGCTGGAAACCGCCGACAGTCCCGCCGCCCTGCAGCTGACGCTGCACACCGCACCGGGCGGCCTTGCCGCTGACGGAGCCGACATCGCCTATGTCGATATTGTCGTGCAGGACAGCGCCGGGCGGGTCTGCCCGCTCTGCGATGCGCGCATTGACTTCACACTGGACGGCCCCGCGCAGTTTTTGGGCGGCTACAACAGCGGCCGCTTCGCGGGCCACGGCCATGACGACAGCGTCATCCACCAAAACCATGTCTATGCTGAGTGCGGCACCAACCGCGTATTTCTGCGCGCGGGCACAGCGCCCGGCACCATCCGCCTAACCGCCGTGATGGGCAGCATCCGCAGTGCCATCACGCTGCAAAGCAAGGCTGCCGACCTTTCGCCGCTGACTGCCGAGCCGCTGCCCTGCCTGCGCCCTGCCTTTGCCGCCTGTGCGCCGCAGCGCCGCGATGCCTTTGTGCCGATCCCGCAGGCGGATGCCGCCAAATATCAGCCGGAGGACAAGTGCTACACCAAAATTCTTGTCAACGGGCAGGAGCCGGACACCCGCGGCGTGCGCAGCGTCAACGAAAACGGGCGCGTCTGGGGCGCGGTGCTCTGCATTCTGGAACGACTGCAGACGGTCATCCCCGATGCCTTCCGCTATGATTGGAACGCCGCCGGGGGCTGCCTGACGCTGCACAGCGGCGGGCACACCGTGACAGCGCAGGTCGGCGTCACCCACCTGCTGGTTGACGGCAAGGAAAACCTGATGGACGGCCAGCCCTATCTGACCGCCGAGGGCGCGCTGGTCATGGAGGTCAACGCCCTGATCCCCTACATCACCGGCACCCGCACCCAGTACGATGACAAGGTCAATGTACTGCGCATAGAAACCAAATAACAGCAAAGACCGCACCCGAAACGCATCGGGTGCGGTCTTTGCTGTCGGTGAGGGAAATCCCCCTCACTTCTTCTCGTTCTGGTAATCCTTGCGGTATTTGCCGGGGGGCATGCCGACCTTTTTACTGAAAAACCGGATGAAATTCTGCACATTGGAATAGTTCAGCGTCTCGGCGATCTGCACGACCGTCATGTCGCTGGTCAGCAGCAGTTCCTTGGCCATCTCCAGCTTTTCATTGTTGGCCAGATCGCTGAAGCTGGTATCCTTCTCGGTGCGCAGCACCTTCCAGATATAACTCGGGTTATAGTTCAGCCGGTCGGCGCACTCGTTCAGCGTAATGTCGCCGCGCGTCTGCTTGATCAGCGCCAGCACATTCTTGACCAGCTCGCTGGAGCTGCTCTGGCGGAACTCCGTCAGCAGATCCATGACAGGCACGGCCACCTCGTCCATCAGGAAATTCTGCATCTGGTCGGCGGTGTAGATCTTGCTGATCGTCTCAAACAGGTTGGCCTGCCGGTCTGCCAGCACCTGATTGACCGAAAGCCCGGCGTTTTCCGCCACGGCCAGCATGGCCGCCACCAGCCGCTGGATGTAAAACTGCCGTTCATACCCGCGGATGTTCTTTTCCAGCACTTTGGCGGTAAAGCGCTCCAGCAGGTGGCGCACCTCCTTGGCCTTGCAGGCGGTTACAGCTGCCGTGATCTCATGCTCCAGCAGTGTATCATAGCCGTTGCGGGCGCACTGCTCATCGGGCGGCTGGTAGTACAGCATCTGCCCGCTCGCCTCGGGGGCATCGTCCTCCGGCAGGCGCAGGGCCTCCCATGCCTCCTGCGCGGCCAGCTGCATGTGGTGCAGCTTGTGGAAGGGGCGGCTGACACCCGCGCGGCAGCTGACCCCCAGCGCGGTGCGGATGCTGCGCGCCGCCGCCGTATATACCACGCGGCAGGCCTCGTTCAGATCAGCCTCCTCGCCGCCCACGACCAGCAGCAGGGTAAAGTTCAGCATTACGGGCTGGAACGCGCAGCGGCGCAGCAACTCGGTGGGCATCGTCTGTATGGCGGTCAGCAGCATCGTCTCCCGCACCGGGCCGGAGGTGCCCGCCGGGGTATCCAGCGCCAGCGCGATCAGCCGATACGCGGGGCAGACTGCCAGCCCCAGCTCCTGCATCGTGTGGCCGGCGGCCTCATCGGTGACCTCGCTGCGGATCAGATTTTCCACAAAGCTCTGCTGCAGGCGGCGGTTTTGCTGCTGCATCAGGCTTTGCATCGCCTGCTTGTCCCGGGCCACCTGCTTGACACCGGCGGCCAGATAGGCAAACTCCTCCTCATCGCTGCCGGGCTGGCCAAACACATCGCTGGCCGCGTGCATCAGATCATCCACCGGGGCGTACAGCACACTGGTCGAGCGGCGGCAGATCAGCAGCACCGCCACCAGTCCCCCGGCCAGCACAAAAGCGATCAGAATCACCGTGCCGGCGGTAGCCGCCAGCGTGCGCTGCGGCAGCGCCGCATAGTAGGTCAGCCCGTTCACACCCATCTTGCCGCTGTTCAGCCGCCAGCCGCCCTCGGCGGGGGTGTCGGCGTCCAGCAGGGCGGTCAGCGCAGCAGAGGTGCTCAGCACGGTCTTGCCGGTGCAATCCCGCGCGGCAATGCTGTAGCCGCCGGTCTGCCAGCTCTCGGTCATCTCATACAGCGGCGAAAGATCCAGCTTGACGATCAGCACCGCATAGCTGCCCGTGCGGTAGGAGCTGCTGCGCAGCACGAGCAGCTCGCCGGTCAGATCCACCGTGTTCAGCGGTGTGTCTGCCAGCGCGGGGGTGGGCTGGTCAGTGCGGTTGACCCACATCATGGCGGCGTGCTGCTCCGCCCATTCGCTCAGCAGGTGGGCGACCTCATCCCGGTTGGCGGCATCAGCCAGCCGGTACATGCCGTTGTTGCTTAAAATCCACCCGCTGCGCAGGTTGATGTAGGTATACCCCTCGACATATTTATCCACCAGATTGCCGCCGCGCATGGCGGTCTGCATATCGCGCACAAGGGTGTACTCGCTGTACGGCGGCACAGTTTTTTGGCACAGGGTCTGGTAATTGTCCGCGCTGACGACCGCGCTGTAGTAGGCGCGCAGGTTGCTCAGCGCAATTTCCATCTGCGTCTCGACATTCTCCCGCGCCGAGGCCAGCAGGGCATCGCTGCGCGTGACGGTCTGCCGGTAGTACACCACGCTGGACAGCACGCCCAACAGCAGCAGCGGGGCGGTGACAAGGGTCACGAGATAGAAAAAAATACGGTTCTGATAAGCAGAGTATCTGCGCTTGTCGCGCGTGCTGTTCTGTCTTGTCAGAGGCTTCCGCATACAAATTTTACTTCCTTTTTACTGAATTTGATTTTAACGATAGCACATTTTGCGCCGCAGTGGCAAGTCCTTTTGCGGCAAATCTTGCTGTCAATGTTACCGATTTTGTCCATCTTTGTTTGTGGAACCTGCACAAAACGGTAAAAAAGCACGCCCTCCCGCCGCCGCAAAGGGCGTGATTGTTTTTTACACCGCACTGCCGAAATTATTCGCCGCATCGTTTATATTCATCCAAAAATCAAAGGATAATGATTGTTGCAACCGGCGCGGTTTCCTCGTACAATTATAGATAGGAAAATCTGTCATACCGGGGGGATAGGGCTATGCCGGCTTACCGAAAATCCGCACAAGTTGATATGACCCACGGCTCAGTGCTGGGGCGCGCGGCGCTGTTTGCGCTGCCCATCTGCGCCGGCAATATTCTGCAGCTGCTGTACAGCACCTGTCTCTTATACACATCTGACTCTTCCGACGA
>ENA-UBDJ01001057-UBDJ01001057.1-human-gut-metagenome-genome-assembly--contig:-NODE-1057-length-13249-cov-5.971654_pt1 | contig 13249 bp, 9 predicted proteins | sample MGYA00244279_ERZ654774 | MGnify/ENA primary metagenome ERZ654774 (study PRJEB26926, sample SAMN06164701) | human gut metagenome | biome: ENVO:00009003; feature: ENVO:2100002; material: ENVO:00002003...
GTTCAACAAGAAATATGAAGTGAATGTATACCGCTTGCCGAAGCACCTGGATGAAGAAGTGGCTCGTCTGCATCTCGAAAAGATCGGGGTGAAACTGACGAAGCTTACTCCTGAACAGGCCGCTTATATCGGTGTATCGGTAGACGGACCTTATAAGGCTGAACATTATAGATACTAATTTAATTGACAATTGACAATTGACAAATGACAATGAACAGCTATATGGAACGAGTGATCTGCCGGGCTGTTATTGTTGACCTTCAATTGTCAATTGTCAATTGTCAATTGTCAATTTTATGAAGAAGTTCCTTCCCGACTTAATTGCTATTTTAGCTTTTATCATTCTTTCTTTTGCTTATTTTTTTCCGGCTGATATCGAAGGTCGTATTCTGTTTCAGCACGATACGGTGGCTGGAGTGGGAGCCGGTCAAGAAGCTCAGGAATATCTTGAACGTACAGGAGAACGTACCCGCTGGACAAACTCTCTTTTTGGTGGTATGCCTACCTATCAGATGTCTCCGAGTTATGATTCTACCAAACCGCTGAAGTGGATAGAAAACATCTATCATTTATATCTTCCGCCTTATGTGGTGCTGACTTTCATCATGATGCTCGGGTTTTATATCCTTTTGCGGGCATTCGGGCTGTCTGTCTGGTTATCTGCTTTAGGGGGGATTATTTGGGCCTTCTCCTCCTATTTCTTTATTCTGATATCGGCAGGGCATATCTGGAAATTTGTTACATTGGCTTATATTCCGCCTACGATTGCCGGTATTGTACTGGCTTATCGGAAAAAATATCTGTTGGGAGGGATTGTTACCGCTTTGTTTATCGCGCTTCAGATTCAGTCGAATCATATTCAGATGAGTTACTACTTCATGTTTGTCATCCTGTTTTTTGTAGGAGCTTACTTTGAAGATGCTTATAAGAAGAAGGAATTGCCGCATTTTTTCAAGGCAAGTGCCGTTCTGGCATTGGCTGCGATGATAGGAGTGTGTGCGAACCTCTCCAATCTATACCATACTTATGAGTATAGTAAGGAGACTATGCGCGGAAAGAGTGAACTGAAACAGGAAGGACCTGCTGCCAATCAGACCAGCAGCGGACTGGACCGTAACTATATAACGAACTGGAGTTATGGAATTGGTGAAACGCTTACTTTGCTGGTTCCGAATGTAAAAGGAGGGGCATCGGTTCCGTTATCCAAGAATGAGACTGCCATGGCAAAAGCGAATCCGATGTATAGTAACATCTATTCGCAGCTGACACAGTACTTTGGCGATCAGCCTATGACTTCCGGACCGGTCTATGTGGGAGCTTTTGTTTTGTTTCTGTTTATATTGGGGTGCTTTATTGTTAAAGGACCGCTGAAATGGGCTTTACTGGGAGCTACTATCTTCTCTATTCTACTTTCGTGGGGAAAGAATTTTATGGGACTTACGGACTTTTTTATCGATTATGTACCGATGTATAACAAGTTCCGTGCCGTATCTTCTATCTTAGTTATAGCTGAATTCACGATACCTTTATTAGCAGTCTTTGCCTTAAAAGAAGTGCTGGCTAAACCGGAAATATTAAAGTTGAAAGAAAATCGGACAGGAGTAATTATCACTTTGGTATTGACAGCCGGTGTTTCGCTGATTCTGGCTGTTGCCCCGGGAGTTTTCTTCTCCAGTTATATTCCGGCACAAGAGATGTCCGCTCTGCAGCAGGGACTACCTGCTGAGTATTTATCTCCGATCATTACGAATCTGGCCGAAATGCGCAAGGCAATGCTGACTTCGGATGCATGGCGTAGTTTCTTTATTATAGTAGTAGGATGCTTCTTATTATTCCTTTATCAGCAGAAAAAGTTGAAGGCTTCTTTTACTATGGCAGGTATCGTGCTTCTGTGTCTGATTGATATGTGGACTGTCAATAAGCGCTATTTGAATGATGAACAATTTGTATCGAAGTCAAACCAGACAGGAGCATTCGTTAAAACTCAGACGGATGAGATAATTCTTCAGGATACGGCTTTGAATTATAGGGTGTTGAATTTCGTAGGATTTCCCGGTAATACTTTCAATGAAAATAATACCTCATATTGGCATAAGAGTGTGGGTGGTTATCATGCGGCCAAGTTGCGTCGTTATCAGGAAATGATCGATTATCATATAACTCCGGAAATGAAGGATGCCTATCAGGAAGTTGCCGGCGCAGGCGGTGCGATGGATAGTGTGGACGCTTCCAATTTCCGTGTGCTGAATATGCTGAATACGAAGTACTTTATTTTCCCTGCCGGACAGCAAGGACAGACGGTTCCTGTTGAAAACCCTTATGCGTATGGTAACGCTTGGTTTGTGGATAAGGTGCAGTATGTCAATAATGCAAATGAAGAGATTGATGCGCTGAATGATATTCTTCCAACGGAAACAGCAGTGGTTGATGCGAAATTTAAAGATCAGTTGAAGGGTGTGACGAAAGGTTACAAAGACTCCTTATCTACCATTCGTCTGACCAGCTATGAACCGAATCGCCTGGTATATGAAACTTCTTCTGCTAAAGATGGAGTGGCTGTTTTCTCTGAGATTTATTATCCGGGCTGGCAGGCCAAGATTGACGGACAGCCGGTGGATATTGCCCGTGCTGACTATATCTTGCGTGTGATGAATGTCCCCGCAGGCCAGCATACGATTGAGATGTGGTTTGACCCGCAGAGCTTGCATGTTACGGAAAGCATAGCTTATGCGTCACTGGCTTTATTGCTGATCGGGGTGATGATTCTGATTTGGTTCAGCAAGAAGAAGTTAACAACTCCGAAAAAAAAGGAGGCTGAGAACTCTTAAACTTTTTTCTGATCTTGTACTATATTGTACTCTATATACCTTAAGCGGCTCTCTTCATCCCGAAGAGAGCCGCTTATGCATTCACTAAAAAATTATGAAAAACAAACGCTGTTTTGCTGTTAATTGATTTTATATTCCAAAGTTAAGTGGTTCTTTAAACAGAAGAAAAGGAAATCGACAAAGGGCGAAGATTTGTCTATTAAATATAGTGATATTATAATAATTAAGGTGGATATCAGGACTGAAAAAGGAAAATATGAACATAAACAGTCGATATATGGATAGTCCCATTTTGTCGCAACCCATTAAATTTGTGCCTGAATATAGAGCGATTATTATGAAAAGACTATTGTTCATTTTTACCTTTTTTTGCCTCCTTGCCATTCATGGAGGCGCACAGAATATTCTGACTCTGGAGAACTGCCTTCGTATAGGGATTGAGAACAATCTCTCTTTACAGGGAAAACGAAAAGCGATGCAGAAAAGTAAGTATGGCATTTCGGAGAATCGGGTGAAGCTGTTGCCGCAAATCAATGGCTTTGCCAACTTTAATGATAATATCGATCCGCCTGTCTCAGTAACTGACGGTTCTTCCTATGGAGTACCTTATAATATTACCCGAACGTTGCAATATAGTGCCAATGCCGGGATAGAATTGCAGATGCCACTTTATAATCAGACTCTCTATACTTCGATTTCCATAGCAGAGATTGTGGATGAGATGAGCCGGCTTTCGTATGAAAAGGCACGGGAAGATTTGATCTTGCAGATCAGTAAAATGTACTATCTGGGACAGGTTACTGCGGAACAGATTGCATTGATAAAAGCCAATATCACCCGATTGGAAGAACTGAGAGATATCACACAGGCTTTCTTTGATAATGGAATGGCAATGGAAGTTGACTTGAAGCGGGTGAATATCAATCTGGAAAATCTGAAAGTACAGTATGACAATGCGCAGGCGATGATGACGCAGCAGCTTAATATGCTGAAGTACATCATGGATTATCCGGCAGAAAAAGAAATCGGCCTGTTGCCGGTCAATACGGATAGTATCGCTACGGTTGCTTTGACCGGGTTGTCGGAAAACCTCTATGAGCTTCAGTTGCTTCAATCACAGGTGCAGCTGGCAGAGCGGCAGAAACGATTGATAAGTAATGGCTATATTCCTTCTCTCAATCTGACGGGAAACTGGAGGTTTGCCGCTTATACTGATGAGGCTTATCATTGGTTTCATTCCGGTCCGTCCAATCATTGGTTCCGTTCTTATGGGGTGGGACTGACTTTGCGTATTCCTATTTTTGATGGTTTGGATAAGAAGTATAAGATCCGGAAAGCAATGATCGATATCGAAACCATGAAGCTTTCACGGTTGGATACACAAAAGAATCTGCAAACACAGTATTTGAATGCTGTAAATGACTTGATGAATAACCAGCGGAACTTTAAAAGACAGAAAGACAATTATCTGCTTGCCGAAGAAGTGTATACGGTTACTACCGACCGCTATCGGGAAGGAATCACTTCAATGACTGAAGTTCTGCAGGATGAAATGCGGATGAGCGAGGCACAGAACAACTACATTAGTGCACATTATAATTATCGGGTGACCAACCTGATGTTACTGAAACTAACCGGACAGATCTCATCCTTGTTCAAATAACAGATAACTAATTGAATCATTCATATGGAAACAATGGACAATAATACAATCTCCAGTACGCATCAGGAGAAAGCTAAGAAAATGAGAAAATTACGCCGCTGGCAGATTATAGTAAGTCTGTTTGGAGTTGCTGTGATTGTTTGGGGAGTAATTGAAATTGTTTTTCTCTTTCTGGGCTATAAGCAGACGGAAACCAGCAATGATGCGCAGATAGAGCAATATGTGTCACCTGTCAATCTGCGTGCATCGGGCTATATTAATAAGATTTATTTTACGGAACATCAGCAGGTACGTAAAGGTGATACCTTGCTGGTGCTGGACGACCGCGAATATAAAATCCGGGTGATGGAAGCTGAGGCTGCATTGAAGGATGCGCAGGCAGGCGCCACTGTGATAAATGCTACCTTGCAGACTACACAAACGACTGCATCTGTGTATGATGCGTCTATAGCTGAAATAGAAATCCGGCTAGCAAAACTGGAGAAAGACCGTCAGCGGTATGAAAATTTGGTCAAACGAAATGCGGCGACACCTATCCAGTTGGAACAGATTACAACAGAGTATGAAGCTACCTTTAAGAAGCTGGAAGCAACCAGGCGCCAGCGGGAGGCGGCTCTTTCGGGAGTGAATGAAGTATCTCACCGTCGTGAGAATACGGAAGCTGCCATCCAGCGTGCTACGGCTGCGCTTGAAATGGCACGGCTGAATCTTTCGTATACGGTTGTACTGGCTCCTTGCGATGGCAAGTTAGGCAGACGTTCTCTGGAAGAAGGGCAGTTCATTACAGCAGGGCAATGCATTACATATATTCTGCCCGATACACAAAAATGGATTATTGCTAATTATAAAGAAACGCAGATAGAGAATCTCCGCATCGGGCAGGAGGTGGCTATCACGGTAGATGCTATCAGTAAGAAAGAGTTTACAGGCAAAGTGACTGCTATTTCCGGAGCGACAGGTTCTAAATATTCGTTGGTGCCGACTGACAATTCTGCCGGAAACTTTGTGAAAATACAGCAGCGTATCCCTGTCCGTATTGATTTTACGGATTTATCGAAGGAAGATAATGATAAGCTGGCGGCGGGTATGATGGTAGTAGTAAAAGCTAAACTCTGATAGCCATGCCTTCGTGTCCTAGAAATTATCCTTTTTACAATTGGGTGCCCAAACCGATAGGTATTATTATTCTGCTGTTCTTTTTCCTGCCGATTCTTTCGGTGGGCGGGGTATACTCCGTGAACAGTACCGAGATGATGAGCGGCTTGGGTATTATTTCCGAGCATATTCAGTTTGCCAATTTTGTGACTTCCATCGGTATGGCGGCATTTGCTCCCTTCTTGTATGAACTAGTTTGTATACGACGGGAGAAACTGATGTGTATCGCAGGTTTTGCACTGATGTATGTATTCAGCTATGTATGTGCCAAAACCGATAGTATCTTTTTGCTGGCACTCTGCAGCCTGCTGACAGGGTTCCTGCGTATGGTACTGATGATGGTCAATCTGTTTACGCTGATCAAATATGCTTTTGGCATGGAGGCAACGCGTAATATTACTCCCGGCATGGAACCGAAAGACGCGACGGGATGGAATAAACTGGATATCGAAAAATGTATCAGCCAGCCGGTAGTTTATCTGTTTTTTATGATCCTGGGGCAAATGGGTACGGCGCTAACGGCTTGGCTGGCTTTCGAATACGAATGGAAATATGTATATTATTTTATGATGGGTATTCTGCTGCTGTCCATTCTGATACTGTTCATTACGATGCCTAATCATGGTTTTGCCGGACGTTTCCCTATCAACTTCCGCAAATTCGGCAATGTGACCGCATTTTGCATATCATTGACGTGCATCACTTATGTGCTGGTTTATGGCAAGGTGCTGGATTGGTATGATGATCCATCTATTTGCTGGGCAACGGCGATCAGTATCCTTTTTGCCGGGATTTTTCTTTATATGGATGTTACCCGGCGGTCTTCCTACTTTATTTTGGGGGCGTTGAGGCTGCGTACCATTCGTATGGGGGCTTTGCTTTATTTATTGCTGATGATTATCAATTCCAGCGCAATGTTTGTCAATGTGTATGCAGGAGTCGGGATGCACCTGGATAATTTGCAGAATGCATCGCTGGCAAACTGGTGTATGGTCGGTTATTTTATCGGTGCCTTGATTTCCATTGTATTGGGGTCTAAAGGGGTGCATCTGAAATATCTTTTTGCTCTTGGCTTTTTCTTTCTGGCATTGTCGGCAGGATTCATGTACTTCGAAGTGCAGACAGCCGGACTTTACGAACGAATGAAGTATCCCGTAATTATTCGTACCATCGGAATGATGATTTTATATGCATTGACGGCAGCATATGCCAATCAGCGGATGCCTTTCAAATATCTTTCGACCTGGATTTGCATCATGCTTACCGTCCGTATGGTACTGGGACCGGGTATCGGAGGGGCTATTTATTCAAATGTACTGCAGGAGCGCCAGCAACATTATATTACCCGTTATGCACAAAATGTTGATCTGGTAAACCCCGAAGCTTCTGCTTCGTATACCAATACCGTGCAGGGAATGCAATATCAGGGAAAGAGTGAAACGGAAGCGCATAACATGGCTGCCATGTCCGTCAAGGGGCGGATACAGGTGCAGGCTACGCTCTCTGCTGTGAAAGAAATGGCAGGGTGGACTATTTATGCAGGCGTTATTTGTATGATTTTTGTGCTCGTAGTGCCTTATCCCAAACGAAAATTGCTAACTTAGTATCGTTTTTCAATAGTAATTTATCAGTGAGTCAGTGTTATGGATACTCAGCAGGAACGTTTATTACAGCTTGACCGCGATCTGAAAAGCGGGAAGAATATATGCAGTTCGGGAGGTGTGCTCAGTTGTTTTCCATCTTCTTTAAAAGAACCTTTTCTGATGCAGGGGCTTGGTTTGATTGTCTGCCGGCAAGGTAGTTTCCAGTTTTCTCTTGATAATAAGTGCGCTTCTGCCAAGGCGGGTGAGACCTTGTTTATTCATGAGGAATCTTGGGTTCAAGTGCTTCAGGAGACCGAAGATGTGGAAATTCTTATTCTTGCCTATCAGATAGAACCGATACGTGACATTATCGGCAACTCCGTGGTTTCCATGTATATGTATTCGAAACTTACTCCGGAACTCTCTTGTGTATGGAATACCGGCGAGGAAGATGAGATTATGAAGTATATGTCTTTGATAGACAGTGTGCTGGAAATGGAGGAGAGTGTGTTTAGCCTTTATGAGCAGAAACTCCTTCTGCTGGCACTGACCTATCGTATTTGTTCGGTCTATAACCGTAAATTGATTAGTGCCGGACAGGAAACGGGCGGGCGGAAAAATGAGATATTTGTCCGTCTCATCCAGTTGATAGAGCAATATTATATGCAGGAAAGGAGTGTGGAATTCTATGCGGATAAACTCTGTTTGTCTCCGAAATACCTTTCGGCTCTTTCCAAAAGCATCTGTGGGTATACGGTGCAGGAACTGTATTCAAGGCGATTATCCGTAAGTGTATCTCTTTGTTGAAGAATACGCAAAAAAATATTCAGGAGATTTCCAATGAATTCGGCTTCCCCAATGCTTCTTATTTTGGCACATTCTTCAAGAAGCAAATGGGGATGTCGCCGCAGCAATATCGAAGGAATCTTTAATCGATATTACTCTTTTTCTCCATAAGCCAGATCGCCTGCGTCGCCCAGCCCCGGTACAATATAGGAATGTTCATTGATTTCAGGATCGATGGCAGCACACCAAATGGTTGTTTTGTCTTCGGGAAATACGCTCTTGATATGATCGATTGCATGTTGGCTGGCAATGATCGAAGCTACGTGAATTTCGGCGGGATGGCCTTTGGTAAGCATGGCCTGATAACTCAGTTCCATACTGCCGCCTGTAGCCAGCATCGGATCGGTGATAATCAGCGTTTTGTCGTCAATACGCGGAGATGCGATATATTCTATATGTATATCAAATTTCAGGGTATCTTTATATTTTCGATAGGCGGACACAAATGCATTTTCTGCTCCGTCGAAATAGCTTAGGAAGCCTTGGTGAAAAGGGAGGCCGGCGCGGAGAATGGTGCTGATGACAAGCTGGTTGTCCGGTGTGCTGACGGGAGCAATGCCCAGTGGTGTCCGGATGTTTTTTACTGAGTATCGGAACTCTTTGCTCATTTCGTAAGCCATGATTTCTCCGATCCGTTCAATGTTACGGCGGAAACGTAGGCGGTCATTCTGAACTTCTACATTTCTAATTTCGGATATGTACTGGTTTAGAATCGAATTAGTTTGGCCAAAATCAATTACTTTCATATTATTTTTTAATCAGATTTTAATCTCATTTTCACAGCATTGCTAGCATACTGACTTGCAAAGTAAACGATAATCTTTCAAATTGCAATATTCAGTTTGCAGATATTGTTAGGAATTTATAAAAGAGATTCAATTAGGGAAAAATTTCTCTAATCCCTTCTTCCTTTTCAAAGAAAGTATTACTTTTGTACCCGGATTTACAAGGAGGCACCCAAAGCTCCTCATGTTCAGGTGAAAAGAGATAATAAAACGAAATACCAATTTTAATTAATTCAAAAAAAATGGCAAATTTAGATTTAAGCAAGTACGGTATCACAGGTGTGACCGAGATTGTGCACAATCCGTCTTATGACGTTTTGTTCGCTGAAGAAACAAAACCAGGTTTGGAAGGTTTTGAAAAAGGCCAGGTAACTAACATGGGCGCTGTAAACGTAATGACTGGCGTTTATACAGGACGTTCTCCTAAAGATAAATTCTTCGTAAAAGACGAAACCAGCGAAAATACAGTATGGTGGACTTCTGAAGAATACAAAAACGACAACAAACCAGTTGACGCTAAATGTTGGGCAGCTGTGAAAGATTTGGCAACTAAAGAACTTTCTAACAAAAGACTGTTCGTTGTTGACGCTTTCTGCGGAGCTAACGAAAACTCTCGCTTGAAACTGCGCTTCATCATGGAAGTAGCATGGCAAGCTCACTTCGTAACAAACATGTTCATCCGTCCGACAGCTGAAGAACTGGTTAACTTCGGTGAACCTGATTTCGTTATCATGAACGCTTCTAAAGCTAAAGTTGAAAACTACAAAGAACTGGGCTTGAACTCGGAAACTGCAGTTGTATTCAACTTGACTGAAAAGATCCAGGTTATCCTGAATACTTGGTACGGTGGTGAAATGAAGAAAGGTATGTTCTCTTACATGAACTACTTATTGCCTTTGAACGGTATGGCTTCTATGCACTGCTCTGCTAACACTGATAAAGAAGGCAAGAGCTCAGCTATCTTCTTCGGTCTGTCAGGTACAGGTAAGACTACTTTGTCTACTGACCCGAAACGTTTGTTGATCGGTGATGACGAACACGGATGGGATGACGAAGGTGTATTCAACTTCGAAGGTGGTTGCTACGCTAAAGTTATCAACTTGGATAAAGAAAGCGAACCGGACATCTGGAATGCTATCAAACGCGATGCTTTGTTGGAAAACTGTACAGTTAACGCTGAAGGCGAAATCAACTTCGCTGACAAGTCAGTAACTGAAAACACTCGTGTTTCTTATCCTATCTATCACATCGAAAACATCGTTAAACCGGTGTCTAAAGGTCCTCATGCTAAACAAGTTATCTTCTTGTCAGCTGACGCATTCGGTGTATTGCCTCCGGTATCTATCCTGAACGCAGAACAAACTAAATATTACTTCTTGTCTGGTTTTACAGCTAAATTGGCTGGTACAGAACGTGGTATCACTGAACCGACTCCGACATTCTCGGCTTGTTTCGGTGCTGCTTTCTTGTCACTGCACCCAACTAAATACGGTGAAGAACTGGTGAAGAAGATGGAAAAAACTGGTGCTAAGGCATACTTGGTTAACACTGGTTGGAATGGTACTGGCAAACGTATCTCTATCAAAGATACTCGTGGTATCATCGACGCTATCCTTGACGGTTCTATCGACAAAGCTCCTACTAAGGTTATGCCTTACTTCGACTTTGTTGTTCCTACAGAACTTCCGGGTGTTGATCCGAAGATCCTTGACCCACGTGACACTTACGAATGTGCTTGCCAATGGGAAGAAAAAGCTAAAGATTTGGCTGGACGTTTCATCAAGAACTTCGCTAAATTTACAGGTAACGAAGCTGGTAAGGCTTTAGTTGCTGCTGGTCCGAAACTCTAAGCCTTTTAGGCAATAGATATGTAATGCAAAATGTGGGCGGTTCCGAAAGGAGCCGCCTTTTTTTGTTTATATGAAGGTGATTTTGTATCTTTGTTAATCTGAATTATGTTCGATAAAACGCTGACAAATACATGATTATTACTTATTTGAAACTCTTTTGTACATTCGCAAAAATCGGCATGTTTACCATTGGCGGAGGATATGCCATGATTCCCTTGATAGAGCGGGAAATAGTCAAGAGAAAATGGATGAGCAAGGAAGAATTTATGGAAATGTTTGCCTTGACTCAATCGTTGCCCGGAGTTTTTGCGGTAAATATATCCATTTTCGTGGGATATAAACTTCATAAGGTCAGCGGAAGTCTGGTTTGTGCGTTGGCGACTATTCTCCCTTCATTCGTCATTATGATGTTGATTGCCATGTTCTTTGCCCGTTTTCAGGACAATGAGGTGATGATTCGTATCTTTAACGGGATACGTCCGGCTGTAGTGGCGCTGATTTTGTTTCCTTGTATATCTGCGGTCAGAGCTTTGCATTTGAAGTATGTGCAACTGATAGCTCCTGTGATTGCCACAGTACTGATCTGGCAATTCGGGCTTTCTCCTATTTATGTGGTATTGGCGGGGATTTCCGGTGGATTAGTGTATACTCTGTGGTTGAAAAATAAGATTAAAGATATAAAGGCATGATATATTTACAGTTACTTTGGGTGTATCTGAAGATAGGTACGTTTGGTTTCGGAGGTGGTTATGCGATGCTTTCGTTGATTCAGCATGAAATTGTAGATCTCCACCATTGGCTGACTCCCCAACAATTTACGGATGTGGTGGCAATTTCGCAGATGACTCCGGGGCCGATTGGAATTAATAGTGCTACTTATGTGGGCTATGCAGTGACACACAGTGTATGGGGAGCGGTACTTGCTACCGTAGCGGTGTGTCTGCCCTCTTTTATTCTCGTATTGCTCATTTCCTATTTCTTTGCGAAATGCAAGGATAATAAATACATAAAAGCAGCGATGTCCGGCTTGCTTCCCATGTCAGTGGCATTGATTGCCTCGGCTGCCTTGTTGATGATGAACAGGGAGAATTTTATTGATTATAAAAGTATAGGAATCTTTGCTGGGGCATTCCTTATCACCTGGAAATGGGATTTGCATCCTATTCTGCTGATTTGTCTGGCAGGTCTGGTGGGGGTGATCTTGTATTAAAAAAAACTTTTTATAAAGCTAGGGTTGGCTACTAGATCGTAAAGAAGTTGCTTAATATGCATGAACTGGAAATAGAAAAAGCCCGCTAAATAAAATCCGGCGGGCTTTCTGCATTATCTCGGGCTATTGCTTACGATTTGTTCGCGCGTTTACGCTCGATTTCGTCCAGAATGACTTTGCGCATACGCATTGCTTTCGGAGTTACCTCTACGTATTCATCTTCTTTGATGTATTCCAATGCCTCTTCGAGTGAGAACTGAACAGGCGGAATCAGACGAACTTTGTCATCAGATCCGGAAGCACGCATGTTGGTAAGCTTTTTGGATTTTGTAACGTTGATAACCAGATCGTTGTCATGGGAGTGTTCTCCTACTACCTGGCCTGCATATACTTCGTCCTGCGGGAAGATGAAGAACTTACCGCGATCCTGCAATTTATCGATGGCATAGGCAAAAGCAGTTCCGCTTTCCATTGCGATCATGGAGCCATTGGTACGGCGTTCGATTTCTCCCTTGTGCGGCTGATATTCTTTAAAACGGTGTGCCATGATAGCTTCACCGGCAGAAGCAGTCAGTACGTTGGTACGAAGACCGATGATACCACGTGAAGGCATGTCGAATTCAAGGTTGATACGTTCGCCCGTATTTTCCATCTTCACCATTTCACCTTTGCGGCGGGTAACCATATCGATAATCTTGCTTGAATATTCTTCCGGTACGTTGATTGTAAGTTCTTCGATCGGTTCGCACTTGACGCCGTCGATTTCTTTAAAGATAACCTGTGGTTGACCTACCTGCAGTTCGTATCCTTCACGACGCATGGTCTCGATCAATACAGAAAGGTGAAGTACGCCACGGCCGGAAACAATCCATTTGCCGTCTTCTTCACTCTTTCTTACACGGAGTGCTAGATTCTTATCAAGTTCTTTCATCAGACGGTCGTGGATGTGGCGTGAAGTCACGAACTTACCGTCTTTTCCGAAGAATGGAGAGTCATTGATGGCAAATAGCATGCTCATCGTCGGCTCGTCGATAGCGATTGGCGGTAATGCTTCCGGATTTTCGAAATCGCAGACCGTATCTCCGATCTCAAAACCCTCGATACCTACCAATGCACAGATATCTCCTGATGAAACTTCGTTTGTTTTTACACGTCCCAAACCTTCAAATACATGAAGCTCTTTAATTTTAGATTTGAACATATCGCCATTACGTTTTACCAGCGTGATGTTCATTCCTTCTTTCAAGGTACCGCGATGTACGCGACCTACGGCAATACGACCGGTATAAGAACTGTCTCTTATACACATCTGACGCTGCCGACGAACTC
>ENA-UBDJ01001082-UBDJ01001082.1-human-gut-metagenome-genome-assembly--contig:-NODE-1082-length-13045-cov-5.260816_pt1 | contig 13045 bp, 10 predicted proteins | sample MGYA00244279_ERZ654774 | MGnify/ENA primary metagenome ERZ654774 (study PRJEB26926, sample SAMN06164701) | human gut metagenome | biome: ENVO:00009003; feature: ENVO:2100002; material: ENVO:00002003...
TCTCCAGCCCGGGAGATTTTAATTCTGTGATTGAAATTTCTAAAGCGGTGACTTGGCCCACTATTTGTGCTTTGACCCGTGCTGTTCAGAAGGATATTGATGTAGCGGTAGACGCTTTGAAATTCGCCAAGCATAAACGTATCCATACAGGTATCGGTACTTCTGACTCTCATATTAAATATAAATTCAACTCCAATCGGGAAGAGATTATCGAACGCGCGGTAGCAGCAGTGAAGTATGCACGTCGTTTTGTGGATGATGTGGAATTTTATGCAGAGGATGCAGGGCGTACGGACAATGAATATCTGGCACGTGTGGTAGAATCGGTTATCAAAGCGGGAGCGACAGTGGTGAATATACCGGATACAACGGGTTACTGTCTGCCTTCCGAATATGGTGCAAAGATTAAATATTTGATAGATCATGTAGACGGCATTGATAACGCGATTCTTTCTACTCACTGTCATAACGATTTGGGAATGGCAACAGCAAATACGATTGCTGGTGTTCTGAATGGAGCCCGTCAGGTAGAGGTGACCATTAACGGTATCGGCGAACGTGCTGGAAATACCGCTCTTGAAGAAATCGCAATGATTATCAAGAGTCATCATGAGATCGATATTCAGACCAATATCAATACACAGAAGATTTATCCGACCAGCCGTATGGTATCCAGCTTGATGAATATGCCTGTACAGCCGAATAAAGCAATCGTAGGTCGCAATGCTTTTGCCCATTCATCGGGTATCCATCAGGATGGTGTGTTGAAGAATGTAGAAACTTACGAGATTATCGATCCGCATGATGTAGGCATCGATGATAACTCTATCGTACTGACTGCCCGTAGCGGACGTGCGGCATTGAAGAATCGCCTGTCGTTGTTGGGAGTTAACCTGGATCAGGAAAAACTGGATAAGGTATATGAGGAGTTTCTGAAACTGGCCGATAAGAAAAAAGATATCAATGATGATGATGTATTGGTATTGGCAGGAGCAGACCGCAGCCAGAATCATCGTATTAAGTTGGAGTATTTGCAGGTGACAAGTGGTGTCGGTGTACGTTCGGTTGCTAGTCTGGGACTGAATATTTCCGGTGAGAAGTTTGAAGCTTGTGCGAGTGGTAATGGTCCGGTGGATGCTGCCATCAAGGCTCTGAAAAAGATTGTAGATCGTCACATGACATTGAAAGAATTCACTATTCAGGCTATTAGCAAGGGAAGTGATGATGTAGGTAAGGTTCATATGCAGGTGGAATATGATAATCAGATTTATTATGGCTTCGGAGCAAATACGGATATTATAGCCGCATCGGTAGAAGCTTATATTGACTGTATTAATAAATTCAAGGCATAAAGGAACAGCGAAAGTGGTACTGAAATACGTACCCTGCATTAATTATAAATCATACATAGTAAAAATAGATATAACAGATGAATACATTATTTGATAAAATATGGGATGCCCACGTGGTGACTACGGTGGAAGATGGGCCGACACAACTTTATATTGATCGTTTATATTGTCATGAAGTGACCAGTCCGCAGGCTTTTGCCGGATTGCGCGAGCGTGGCATCAAGGTATTGCGTCCGGAAAAGGTATTCTGTATGCCCGACCATAATACTCCGACACATGATCAGGATAAACCGATTGAAGACCCGATCTCCAAGACTCAGGTGGATACACTGACGAAAAATGCGAAAGATTTCGGTCTGACCCATTTCGGTATGATGCATCCTAAAAACGGAATTATCCATGTGGTAGGTCCGGAACGTGCACTGACACTGCCGGGCATGACGATTGTTTGCGGTGACTCGCATACTTCTACTCACGGTGCAATGGGAGCTATCGCTTTCGGCATCGGTACCAGTGAAGTGGAAATGGTACTGGCTTCACAATGTATCCTTCAGTCAAGACCGAAAACAATGCGAATTACCGTAGATGGCGAACTGGGTAAAGGAGTGACTGCGAAAGATGTCGCTCTGTACATGATGTCTAAGATGACTACCAGCGGAGCTACCGGTTACTTCGTGGAATATGCAGGTTCGGCCATCCGCAATCTGACTATGGAAGGACGTCTTACTCTTTGTAATCTGTCCATTGAAATGGGAGCACGTGGTGGTATGGTTGCTCCGGATGAAGTGACTTTCGAATATATCAAAGGACGTGAGAATGCTCCGCAGGGGGAAGCATGGGATCAGGCTATGGAATACTGGAAAACGCTGAAGAGCGATGATGACGCCGTATTCGATCAGGAGGTCCGTTTTGATGCAGCGGATATCGAGCCGATGATTACGTACGGAACCAATCCGGGCATGGGAATGGGAATTACGCAAAACATTCCTACTACGGAAGGAATGGGAGAGGCTGCACAGGTTTCTTTCAAAAAATCGATGGAATATATGGGATTCCAGCCGGGTGAATCGTTACTGGGTAAAAAGATTGATTACGTATTTCTGGGTGCTTGTACTAATGGCCGTATTGAGGACTTCCGCGCATTCGCTTCTCTAGTGAAGGGACGCAGGAAAGCGGATAATGTAATCGCATGGCTGGTTCCGGGATCATGGATGGTTGATGCACAGATTCGTAAGGAAGGAATTGACAAGATATTGACTGAAGCGGGATTTGCAATCCGTCAGCCGGGATGTTCAGCATGCCTTGCGATGAATGATGACAAGATTCCTGCAGGAAAATATTCAGTATCAACCAGTAACCGTAACTTTGAAGGTCGTCAGGGACCGGGAGCCCGTACTTTACTGGCCAGCCCGTTGGTTGCTGCTGCCGCTGCGGTGACAGGAGTGATTACCGACCCGCGTGAGCTGATGTAATTTCAATCGTAATTTGTAAATATTTAAATTGTAAACAGAAAGATGGCTAAGACAAAATTTAATATAATAACAAGTACTTGTGTACCCCTTCCTTTAGAGAATGTAGATACTGACCAGATTATTCCGGCACGTTTTCTGAAAGCAACGACTCGTGAAGAGAAGTTTTTCGGTGATAACCTGTTTCGTGACTGGCGTTATAATGCCGACGGTTCGCTGAATAAGGATTTCGTGCTGAACGATCCTACGTATAGCGGACAGATATTGGTGGCAGGAAAGAACTTTGGTTCGGGTTCCAGCCGCGAACACGCAGCCTGGGCGATTGCCGGATATGGTTTCCGTGTGGTAGTATCGAGCTTCTTTGCCGATATTCACAAAAATAATGAGTTGAACAACTTCGTACTTCCGGTAGTTGTTACTGAAGGATTTTTGCAGGAACTCTTCGACTCGATCTTTGCTGATCCGAAGATGGAAGTGGAAGTGAACCTTCCCGAACAGACCATCACTAATAAAGCAACGGGTAAGAGTGAACATTTTGAAATCAACGCTTATAAGAAACTTTGTCTGATGAACGGACTGGATGACATAGACTTCTTGCTAAGCAATAAAAATAAAATAGAAGAATGGGAAAACAAGGCGTCAAAATAGAGATCATGGACACAACGCTCCGTGACGGTGAACAAACCAGCGGAGTATCTTTTGTGCCCCATGAGAAACTAATGATTGCCCGTTTACTATTGGAGGATTTGAAGGTAGACCGGGTAGAGGTTGCTTCAGCACGTGTATCGGAAGGTGAGTTTGAAGCCGTGAAGATGATTTGTGATTGGGCAGCCCGCCGCAATCTGCTTCAGAAAGTGGAAGTGTTGGGATTTGTGGACGGTCATACTTCGGTGGACTGGATACAACGTACCGGGTGCCGTGTCATCAATCTTCTTTGTAAGGGGTCATTGAAACATTGCACCCAACAATTGAAAAAGACTCCCGAAGAACATATCGCAGATATTATCAACGTAGTACATTACGCAGATGAACAGGATATCGGAGTGAATGTATATCTGGAAGACTGGAGTAACGGAATGAAAGATTCTCCCGAATATGTGTTTCAGTTGATGGATGGCTTGAAGCAGACAAGCATCAGACGTTATATGTTGCCCGATACATTGGGAATCCTGAACCCGCTGCAGGTGATAGAATATATGCGGAAGATGAAGAAGCGTTATCCGAATACCCATTTTGATTTTCACGCGCATAATGATTATGATCTGGCGGTAAGTAATGTGCTGGCTGCCGTGTTGAGCGGTGTCAGAGGACTGCATACTACGATTAACGGACTTGGCGAACGGGCCGGTAATGCACCCCTTTCCAGTGTGCAGGCTATTCTGAAAGATCATTTCAATGCAATGACCAATATTGACGAAAGCCGCCTGAATGATGTCAGTCGGGTGGTAGAGTCCTATTCCGGTATTGTGATTCCTGCCAATAAACCGATTGTGGGAGAGAATGTCTTTACACAAGTTGCAGGCGTTCACGCCGACGGCGATAATAAGAATAATTTGTATTGTAATGATTTACTTCCCGAACGTTTCGGACGTAAGCGTGAGTATGCTTTAGGAAAAACAAGTGGAAAGGCAAATATCCGTAAGAATCTCGAAGATCTGGGACTGGAACTCGATGAAGATGCCATGCGCAAGGTAACGGAGCGAATCATTGAACTGGGGGACAAGAAAGAATTGGTGACTCAGGAGGATTTGCCGTATATTGTATCGGATGTATTGAAACACGGGGCGATAGGCGAGAAGGTCAAGCTGAAGAGTTATTTTGTAAATCTGGCTCACGGTCTGAAACCGATGGCGACTTTAAAGATCGAAATAAACGGAAAGGAATACGAAGAAAGTTCAAGTGGCGATGGTCAGTATGATGCTTTCGTACGTGCGTTGCGCAAAATTTATAAAGTGACGTTAGGACGTAAATTCCCCATGTTGACGAATTATGCGGTATCTATCCCACCGGGTGGGCGTACGGATGCATTTGTGCAGACAGTAATTACCTGGAACTATGACGAACAGGTGTTCCGTACCCGTGGACTTGATGCCGACCAGACGGAGGCTGCCATCAAAGCAACAATGAAGATGTTGAATCTACTTGAAGAATAAGTTGATTTTATATTAACATGCATTTGATGCTTCCGATATGACAGAGATTAATTAACTTTGAGTAGTATAAAAGATAAAAAGAAAAGTAACATGGATTTTAAAATTGCTGTATTAGCAGGCGACGGTATCGGACCGGAGATTTCGGTACAAGGTGTAGATGTAATGAGTGCCGTTTGCGAGAAGTTTGGTCACAAAGTAAGTTACGAATATGCAATCTGCGGTGCAGATGCGATTGATAAAGTAGGTGATCCGTTCCCGGAAGAAACATATGAGGTTTGCAAGAATGCAGATGCTGTTTTGTTTTCGGCCGTAGGTGATCCGAAGTTTGATAATGACCCTACTGCGAAAGTTCGTCCGGAGCAGGGATTGCTGGCAATGCGTAAGAAATTGGGATTGTTTGCTAATATTCGTCCGGTACAGACATTCAAATGCCTGATCCATAAATCTCCGTTGCGTGCGGAACTGGTTGAGAATGCGGATTTCATCTGCATCCGTGAGCTGACCGGCGGTATGTACTTCGGTGAGAAATATCAGGATAATGATAAAGCATACGATACAAACTACTACACTCGTCCGGAAATTGAACGTATCCTGAAAGTTGCTTTTGAATATGCAATGAAACGCAGAAAGCACCTGACTGTGGTAGACAAGGCAAATGTTCTGGCTTCTTCCCGTCTGTGGCGTCAGATTGCACAGGAAATGGCTCCCAATTATCCGGAGGTGACAACTGACTATATGTTTGTGGATAATGCTGCCATGAAGATGATCCAAGAACCAGCTTTCTTTGACGTGATGGTGACTGAAAATACATTCGGGGATATTCTGACTGACGAAGGTTCTGTTATCAGCGGCTCTATGGGATTGCTTCCTTCAGCTTCTACCGGTGAAAGTACTCCAGTATTCGAACCGATTCATGGTTCATGGCCACAGGCGAAGGGCTTGAATATTGCGAACCCGTTGGCACAGATTCTGTCTGTAGCTATGTTATTTGAATACTTCGACTGCAAGGAAGAAGGTGCGCTGATTCGTAAGGCGGTTGATGCATCACTGGATGAAAACGTACGTACACCTGAAATTCAAGTGGCCGATGGTGCCAAATACGGTACAAAGGAAGTAGGACAGTGGATTGTTGACTATATCAAGAAGGCTTAAACAGATATTCTGAATAAGATATATGGAGGCTGGATTCTTTAAATGGAGTTCAGCCTCTTTTTTGTTCATTCCGTTTCTTTGTTTTTTTACTGAAGAAAATGAGTCCGTTGGGAGAAAAAACTAGTCGGACTGTTAAAAAGTAAAAGAGTAAGATATTTGCTAATGAAAAACAGTACATTTGCACAGATTAATACACAAGTGCTATGACAAAAAATTATCTATTCTTACTGTTGGGTTTGCTGCTTGCAGCGTGTAGTTCTGATGACAAGGACGAACAACCGATTTTAGTAACCAATGTTGTAATGCCTGCTTCGGGAACAGTATTCAAGCCCGGTGAGAAGGTAACGATAATGGCGAAAGGATTTCAAGACAATGATGAAATCATGTTCGATATTCGCTGGCCGCTTCAAGACGAAGTGCTGCATGAAGGATATGCTAAAGGAGGACGGGGTGTTATAACGGAAAAGACGGCTACGAGCATTACTTTTCTGGCTCCCGGACACTGGCCTGCTTCTACAACGGAAATCTTGTTACGCCGCTCCGGTCAAATGATGTCTTTAGGAAAGATTTCGGTGGCGGATGGACAGGCACCCAAAGATTTTCAGCTTTATGGTATCATTAATTCCCGTTCCAATACCCACCGTCCTCATGCTATCGAATACATCAATCTTGAAAAGCCTCAGACGGCAGAGATAGTACGACTTGCAGACAATCAAGACTTCTCTTGTGTAGTCAACCTTCCCGGAAGCTGGAGCCTTAGTGGAGTATGGACGAAGGATGATCGCCGTACGACCGGACTTTATGATCTTTCTATGAACTATTGGGAAAAGCCGGGAGCTGATCAGCTTGTAACAATGGGGATAGCGACCGCTAACTCTGTATTTGGGGTATATCAAGGCGGAGACCGTTTATTTGTTAAAACAGTTAATGTGATGCCCTATACCAGAATGTATGTGCCGGAGAAACCTGATTATGGTTTTCTGCTGCCCGAAGGGATGAAGGCTGAAGCATTGTCACGTTATCCCTGTATACAAATGAGTGATGGAAATATACTCTGTTCGGCTGATAACGGCGATGGAACTTTTTCACCAGTAGTCTTGAACGGGCAAAATATAGAAGAGAAAAGTATATATGTTGGCGAACCGATAGAGGCTGTGGCATTGATCCCTTTTTGGATAGTTAAGCCTGTAGAAGGTATGGGAACGGCTAAATATACACGTGTTGGCGGATATATCGTATCGAAGAGAAATGGTGCTACAATAACAGAGGGAGATGGAACAGAATTTAGGCTATGGAACCCGACTACAAAGATGCTGGATGAACCTTTCACCACATTCCCTAATGCTGCGTGTTCAGTAGCCACACTTGTTTCGGATGATTTTAAGAAACAGGAGCTTTATGTATTGTTTGATGGTAGTCGGAATGGAAGGCTGATTTATGTATATGATTTACTAAAAGGTAGCTGGGAGTCATTATATCCAGGGGGCGGATTTCCTTATTCAGAAATCGTATTAGCCCGATAAGGTTATTACTCAGCTCTTCTCCGGGCTACTATGCACAAAGGCCCTTTTTCATGCTTATATGAAGCAATGGAGACAAAGCCGGACTGCAAGAGTATGGATTTCAATTCATCACAAGAACGAATAATCATCCCGTCAATCAGATTTGTCCAAGTTTTGACTGACAGGTTATTCAGTTCGCAGCAAATCAGGAAATGTCCGTTTCGCTTTAATACCCGTGTTACTTCGGTGAATGCTTTCGGAAGATCGTTCCAAAAGTAAACCGTCTCGAAGGCAGTGACCACGTCGAACATTTCATCGGTATAAGGCAGTGTGTCTACCGTGCCTTGTTCTATAAAACAGCGGGTGGAAAGATATTTCTTGTTTTTCTTCTGTGCGAAAAGGACACTTTCCGGAGAAATGTCAATGCCGTATGCTTTTCCTTGCGGACAGCGATGCATCAGCTGTGTAAGATTGGCTCCGCCACCGCAACCAATGTCGAGCACATTCCATTCCTTATTCCATACTATATGTGACATTCCCCATTCGGAAAGCAAAGTGTGTCGTTTGTTCATTTCCCGGAGAATGACTCTTCCCCAAAAGCCTTCAGGCTTTTTGAGATTGTGGAATAACTTATGGATGATATTTCTTTTGCCCATGTTATAAACTAACTTTGCACGATGGAATAGATGATAATGCCTGCTAAAGTCAGCAATCCGGTATAGATCATAACTTCTGTTTGTTTCATTCCGGCACCCTTTCCAGGAACAGGAGTGTCTGACTGAAGTCGTGCCGTTAACTTGTGGGCGATAAAGTAGAACAGCCAACCTCCGAATCCACCGATAATGGCTCCTGCTACTAAATCACCGGGATAATGCAATCCCAGGTACAGGCGTGTATAAGAGTTGGTAAATGCCCAAAGTACGATAAATATGCTTAACCAGCGTTTACGGAACAGGCAAATCAGAAATATGGCAAGTCCGAAAGAATTGGCAGCATGACAGGAAGGGAAACCGAATCCTCCTCCTCGTCTTCCATTCACAATATAGACCAAATCCGCTATCGGATTTTCCGGATTGGAGGGACGCAGACGACCTACCAACGGACGAAGAAAACTATTGCACATCTGATCGGCAAACGTGATAGTGAGGGCGATCGCTACCACATAGCACAAAGCCACTTTCCAATGAAAATTCTTGAGCAGTATATATAAGATACTGGCATACATCGGGACCCATATAACTTTACCTGTGAATGCACTCATGAAGTAATCCCAGAAAGGCGAATGTATTCCGTTGAAGAACAAAAGCAGTTGGGTGTCTATATCCGAAAGAAATTCTATCATAAAATAAATCGTATTATTAAAAGGTGGATTTGTCTGATCTTATCGCTTAGCCAGGTCATCATATAGTTTCTGAAGGAAGGCTTTGCCTTTTTCCAGATTGGCTCCTTTCTCTGTCCCCTCATCTATCTGGACGGTGTTGGCATCCAGATTGTACACTAATTGATTTTCCGCAGTCACCATGCCAAACAGTGTCGGTTCCGTGAAATACCCGAAGTGGGGAGAAGACGGATTAAAGATATTCTTGCTGAAAGTAAAGTCATCATGCGGCAATCCGAGCTGAGAAAGTAGCGTAGCGGCAATATCGATCTGCGAAGCGTATGTGTCTACTACTCGTGGTTCTTTCACGGCTCCTCCGATCAGTATTAGCGGAATTGTATGCCCTTCCAGCGGATTTTCTACCGGACGCGGATAAGCTCCCAAATGATCCGGTACAAGTACGATCAGTGTATTCTTCCACATCGGGGTCTCCTTATACTGTCTCACAAAATCTCCTACGCAACTATCAGCATAGGCGAAAGCATTCAGCACTTTATCGTCCAACCGATAGAACGGAACTTCAAACGGCTCGTGACTGCTTGATGTCTGCACGATTTTAAAGAAAGGTTCCTGTTGCTTCTCTTCCTTGAGGTCTTTCAGGAAACGTTGGAAAAGTGTATGATCCGGTGCTCCCCATTTACCCTGACGTTCGGACAAAGGAAAATCCGTCTCGGAGATAATCTTCTCAATACCCGATGAAACCAGATAAGAGCGCATATTGGTGAAGTCTGCATCCCCTCCGTAATAGTATTCCAAACTGTATCCGGCATTTTTCAGACTGCGAGGAATGGAAGGAAGTCCGTCCGTTTTCTCGGGATACTTCATAATGCTGGTACTCGGCTGACCGGGATAACCACTGATAATAGATGCCAGTCCTCGATCCGTCCGGAAACTGTTTGCGTAGAAATTAGTGAATAACACTCCTTCTTTACCGAATTTATCCATATTCACTGCTACATTCGGCTGTCCCCCCATTGTTTCCATTAAGTGTGTAGAAAAACTTTCGAGGATAATAAAGATGATATTCGGGCGTTGAGTATTTAGAATTTGCGGGATACTGTCTGTTGCTGCCACAGGTTTATCCAGCATTTCGGCCAACAGGTCATCTGCAACTTTCGGGTCCATAAACCGATATTGCTTATCGAAATTGTTTTGATGGGTAGCAGAATACATAAAACTGAATGCCGGATTGATGGCTGCATGATTCATCCGTTGGTTTTGGCTATAGTATACTTTGCTCAGGTTCATTGTCGATACGGAAAAACCGCCACGGATAGGAATGAAGAGCGCAGCTGTCAGTAATAAAAGGACGAGAGATACATACTGCCGCTGATAAGGTATCTTCAACGGTGCTTTCTCCCGGATAAGTACGGCGTAGAAAATACCGTAGAGGATGGCTGCATAGATCAGCATAGCTAGGATTCCGAGTAATATGAACCAGAAGCTGACGCTTGCCATGGCATCTTTCGGAGATGAGAAGAAGTAGAAGATCGGGGTGGCATCCAGCCGGAATCCCCAGAAACCGTATAAGCCCAGATCGATGATGAAGATGCAGGACATCACAAAAGCGATGATTCCGAAGTAACCTTGCCGGATGCGGCGTAGTATGGAAGATTTTGTCCAGGCGGAAGCGATAAGCAGGAAGCCCGGGATGGCAGTCAGATATCCTGCCAGTGAGAAATCCAGCGGCAAGCCGTGCCACATCACGCTGAAATAATCGCCGATTGAGGCGTCTGTATAGAGTTCATGGTAGTAAGCCATGAAAATAGGTTTTTGAAGGACAAACAGAAGAACGAACAAAAAATAAGTCGTGAGAAATTGCAGGATTCTCTTTTTCATATCTATAAACTTAAAAATATTGAACGGAGACAAAGGTACAATTCTTTTCTGTATCTTTGCGCATCAACCTGATAAAACGAGGTGAATGATGGCAAAAATTGCGAATAAATTAACAGATTTAGTGGGTAATACACCTCTAATGGAACTTTCCGGATATAGTGGAAAGTATGGTCTTAATCAGAATATTATCGCTAAACTGGAAGCTTTTAATCCGGCGGGAAGCGTAAAAGACAGAGTCGCTCTTTCTATGATTGAAGATGCGGAGGCCCGCGGGGCACTGAAACCCGGTGCCACCATTATCGAACCGACCAGTGGAAATACGGGAGTCGGACTGGCGATGGTAGCTACCATTAAAGGGTATCACCTGATATTGACTATGCCCGAAACGATGAGTCTGGAACGGCGAAACCTGTTGAAAGCACTGGGGGCGCAGATTGTGCTGACAGATGGTTTGGGCGGGATGGCTGCTTCTATTGCCAAAGCGCAGGAGTTGCGTGATAGTATTCCCGGTTCGGTGATTTTGCAACAATTTGAAAATCCCGCCAATGCTGCGCCGGGTTCTGTATTGGCGGTTAAGCCGTTGACCATTGCCTGCCAGGATGGCGCAATCGTGTTGGATTCTGTCACGCCGGAAGGCGGCAAGTCGATGGCGGGTACCGCATGGGCTGCCGGCCGCCGCCTGAAAGCGGGGGACAGCCTGTGACCGCGCGTTACCTGGCCGTCAAGGCCCTTATGCGGCAGGAGCAAAACGGCTATGCAAACCTTGTGCTGGATTCTGAGCTGAAAGCCTGCAAGCCGCCGCTTTCCCCGCGGGATGCAGCTTTTGCTTCCGGTATTTTTTATACCGTGCTGGAGCGCCGCAGCCTGCTGGACTGGATGCTGGCACAGTTTTCCAAGCGCCCGCTGGAAAAGCTGGATGCCCCTGTGCGGGCCATTCTGCGCGCCGGGCTGGCACAGGCCAAGTTTATGGATGTTCCGCTGCCTGCGGCTGTCAATGAATCGGTCAAGCTAGCCAAAGCATTTGGCAAAACCAGTGCTGCGGGTATGGTCAACGCCATGCTGCGCCGCACGGCCGCATTGGACCCCAAGCCAGGACATTGGCCGGATCTGGAAGAACGGCTGCGCACCTATTACTGTCTCTCTCAGCCGATTGCCGCGTTGTTTGCAGCACAGTATCCGCAGGATGCCGAGGCAATGGCTGCTGCGTTTTATCAGCGCCGCCTCACCGCCATCCGGGTCAACCCGCTGCGCACGACCGATGAAGCCCTGACGCAGACATTGCAACAGGAAGGTCACACCGTAACGGCTGGCCCATGGCCGCACTGTCTGCTGGTTATGTTCAACGGTAATCCCGCTGCATCCAAAGCATTCCACGCCGGGCAATTCCATGTGCAGGGGTTAGCCAGCCAGTTTGCTGCCTTGTGCTGCGATGCCCGCCCCGGTATGCGGGTGCTGGACCTGTGCGCCGCCCCTGGGGGCAAAAGCCTGACGATTGCCGAGCAGATGCAGAACCGCGGTGAGCTGTTCAGCGGTGAAGCCATGACAGGCCGCGTCAAACTGCTGAAGCAGGCCTTTGACCGCTGCGGCATTGATCGCGCCAAGCCTTACCATGGGGATGCCACTATCCTGAACCCCTCCTTTGGCCTTGGCAGCTTTGACCGCGTGTTATGCGATGTGCCCTGTTCCGGCCTTGGTGTCATCGGCAAAAAGCCGGACATCCGGGAAAAAACGCTGGATGGGATTGAAAATTTACTATTAACACAGCAAAAAATCCTGCAAAACGGCGCAAAATATCTTGCCCCGAACGGCCGTTTGGTGTATTCTACCTGTACGGTGAATCATCACGAAAATGAAGCCCAAGTACGCCAGTTCCTGCAAGACAGTCAAGATTTTTCCGTTATAGCGCCACAAATTACACTGTCCGGTATGCGGGTGGGGGAGTACGGCACACTGTTTCTGCCGCACGAAACATCCACAGACGGTTTTTTTGCCGCTATTTTGGAGCGCCAAAAGAACTGCTGACGCAAAATACACAAATCGTCTATTCAAAAATTAGAGAAAAGGTATATAATATTTGGAGGGAAAGCACCGCATGCAGCAAGCACATATGCAGCCACAGAACGAACCCCAGGCAGAAACCAAAAAAAAATGTCTGACGGACCTGACGCTGCCCGAGCTGACGGATTACATTAAATCCATC
>ENA-UBDJ01001098-UBDJ01001098.1-human-gut-metagenome-genome-assembly--contig:-NODE-1098-length-12900-cov-4.349942_pt1 | contig 12900 bp, 5 predicted proteins | sample MGYA00244279_ERZ654774 | MGnify/ENA primary metagenome ERZ654774 (study PRJEB26926, sample SAMN06164701) | human gut metagenome | biome: ENVO:00009003; feature: ENVO:2100002; material: ENVO:00002003...
AGCGTCAGATGTGTATAAGAGACAGGTACCAGCACCGATTATACCCGTCGCATCAATACAACATTAAACCTCCTTTTCGGATTATTACCCGGCAATGGAGAACTCACCCACCTTACTATCACTGAGCGGAAAGATCATAACTTTGTCAGTTTCCGCATTCCCCGTTTCGTTATTGAAGACTACCATTTCCTGTCAGAAATAACAGTTCAGGAAGACAGTTTAAATCAACAATGGAATACTGAAGGAGAATTTAATCCTTCGGAAAGACGGTTGTATGCCACTTTACATGCCCCACAACTGACTGTCCCCTATATCAACCGCCGATTTGGTGCAGAAGTACAATTCGACAGCCTGACATGTAACTTCTCACAGGAAAGAGTAAGTGGAGGAATCACTCGCCTGGTCGGCCAGTCGGAAGTACGGGGATTGCAAGTATATCATAAACGATTGTCTCCCGAAACCATCAATCTGGATCGCGGTCAACTGGACTTCCACGTTAATGTCAGTCCACAGGCTGTAGAACTGGATAGTGCCAGCCTCGTACGCTTCAATGCATTGACCTTTCATCCTTATTTAAGGGCAGAGCGCGTTGGAGAAAAGACCAATCAAAAAGAGTGGCATTTTACAGCTTCCGTTCGTAAACCCTGGTTCACTTCGGAAGAACTGTTCGGTTCGCTGCCCAAAGGACTTTTCGAGAATCTGGAAGGCCTCAGCACTACCGGACAATTAGCTTATCATTTTCTACTGGATGTAGATTTCTCACAACTGGATAGCCTGAAGTTTGAATCGGAACTGAAGGAGAAAGATTTCCGTGTTCTTCATTATGGAAAGACGGATTTGGGTAAGATGTCCGGTGAGTTTATCTATACAGCTTACGAAAACGGACAACCGGTATATACGTTCCCTGTCGGTCCGTCATGGGAACATTTTACACCACTGGACAGCATTTCCCCCTTGCTGCAAATGTCTGTTATGCAAAGTGAAGACGGAGCATTCTTCTATCACCGGGGATTCCTGCCGGACGCTATGCGCGAAGCTTTGATTCATGACCTGGAAGTCCGTAAGTTTGCCCGTGGAGGTAGCACGATCTCCATGCAATTAGTAAAGAATGTCTTCCTGAACCGCAATAAGAATATAGCCCGCAAACTGGAAGAAGCGCTTATCGTCTGGCTCATCGAAACCGAACACCTCACTCCAAAGGCCCGCATGTACGAAGTTTACCTGAATATAGCCGAATGGGGTCCTATGGTTTACGGCATCCATGAAGCAGCCGATTTCTACTTCGCCAAGCGTCCTTCACAATTGAGTATAGAGGAATCTATCTTTCTTGCTTCCATCGTTCCTAAACCGAAACACTTCAAAAACTCATTTACTACAGGCGGCAAACTGCAAGAGAGGCAGGAAGGTTACTTCCGCCTGATTGCAGAAAGACTGGCCAAGAAAGAAGTGATTACCGATGCACAAGCGGCACAGGTAAACATTAATAATGTGGTACTAAAAGGAGTGGCTAAATCAAGTTTTGTAAGTGAAGGTTGGCAATAAAGCATATTAAGAGTGATAAGGTGGTAAGGTGATAGGGCGATAAAGTGGCTGCGCTATATATCACAGAGCGTTATCCCGCTATCACTTTATCACCCTATCACCTTATCACATTTTATTCATAACCCGTCCATACTAAATAAATTCCTAAAACTTATCCCTGATGCGCCAACATATACTCCTTAGGTGACATGCCATGCACTTCCTTGAAAGAACTGGAGAAATGCGACAAATTCGTGTAGCCCGTAGCATACGCTACTTCGGATACTGTCAGTTTCTTCTCTTTCAACAAGGCAGCAGCCTGCTGTAAGCGGATATTCTTAATAAAGTCGCGTGCCGAAAGATTTGTCAGTTCTTTCAGCTTTCGGTGCACATGGACACGACTTAAGCCAACATTCGCTGCCAACATTTCCACATTGAGATCCGGATTGGACAGATTCTCGTTGATAACCTTCATTATCTTACTCATCAATATCTCATCTGCCGATTTCATACTCAACTTCTGTACCTTATCCTCCTGCTGCTGCGCACCGCTGAACTTGCTCTTCAGCAGTCTACGGTTAGCAATCAGATTGGCAATCGTACTCTTCAGAAGTTCTGTATTGAAAGGCTTCACCATATAAGCATCCGCACCGGTTGCCATACCTTCCATAGTATCCTCGGGCTTGGATTTAGCCGTTAACAAGATTACAGGCACATGATTGACATTCGTATTCTGCTTAATCTTCCGACATAATGATAATCCATCCATTTCCGGCATCATGATATCGCTGATCACCAGGTCAGGAGTATCTGCAAGAATCGTATCATAAGCCTCCCTACCATTCTTCCGGGTCATAATCCGATAATCCCCTTCCAATTCTTCTTTCAGGTAAGAGAGGATTTCTTCCTCATCCTCCACTATCAATATGCGCATGCGATTTTTCGACTTACCCGCCTTCTTGCTTTCTTCGTCCTCTTCTTCTTCAAAGGCTCCCTCCAAATCCGTCTTCTCCGGTTTAACCAACACGGTATGAGGAGTAATGATTGCTTCCACATCTTCCAATTCATCCGTACGCAGATGGGCAGAGCCCAACGGTATACGGATAATAAAACGGCTACCCGGAGCATCTTCCCGATTCTCTGCCAGGATGATGCCATGATGCAGTTCCACCAATGAACGGGACAAATGCAAACCGATACCCGTACCGAAGTTCGATTTAGTCACATCATTATCTATCTGATAGAACCGTTCGAAGATACGCTCTATCTTCTCCCGGTCGAGTCCGATGCCGTTATCCGTCACAGTTATTTCAAAGTACTCCTTCAGCGGATCGCGCCGGGTGGAATCACGTCCTGTAGAAAGTGTAACCGTAATCTCTCCCTGCTCCGGTGTGTACTTAAAGGCATTGGAGAAGATATTCATCAGTATCTTATCGAAGTTATTCATATCCACCCATACCTTCAACTGCGGCATGACGTGTTCGAAACTGAAACGTATCTTCTTCTTCCGCGCCATATAGTCAAAAGTGAGCATCACATCGTCAATGAAACCCACCATATCCGTCTCCCGGAATTTCATGAACATCTGTCCTTTATCCAGCTTACGAATATCCATCAATTGGTTTATCAGACGAAGAATACGTTGCGCATTCCGGTAAATCATCAGATAAGTCTTCTGTACTTCTCCTCCCTTCTTTTCAGCCAGCAATTTCTCCAGAGGATTAATAATCAGCGTCATCGGAGTACGTATTTCATGCGAGATATTGATGAAGAACTGTAGCTTCGCTTCATTCAATTGTTCAGCATGTTCGCGCTTCATGATTTCACGGCGATGGCGCATACGCGACAGGATATAATTCACAATACCCAATACAAGCAAGCCGAACAGGAACGCATAAATACAATACGCCCACCACATCTCATACCAGGGCGGAGTAATCAGTATCTTCACAGTACGTATCTCCGAAAGATTGCCATGGCTCAACGCCCGCACATGGAAAGTATATTTGCCGGGCAGAAGATTATTATACGTCACCCGGTTCACCCCCGGCTCAGTGCTAAGCCACTGGTTACTCAGTTCTTCAATCTTATACTGATAGGATATCTGTTCCGGATTGTTGTATTGCAACGTAGAGAACACAATGCTGAACGTATTATCATAATGAGCCAACTGGAACATATTCGCATCCGGCACAGATGTATAAATAACGGTATGTCTTCCCGAACGTGTATTCTTCCGTACAGGCTGGTTAAAGATAGAGAAATCCGTAATCCAGACCTTGGTATCTTTCAGCACGCTCCCTATGGATGAAGGCTGAAAATAAGTGATACCATTGATTCCACCGAAATAGACTTTCCCAGCCTCGTCCTTATAGAATGCACCGTGCGTAAACTCGTTGCCCTGCAAACCGTCGCCCGCATAATAATTGATATAACGGCCGGTTTTAGCATCATACTTGCAGATACCCATATAGGTACTGATCCACATATTGTGCTCCTCGTCCTCACAAATTCCACAGATTACATTATTCGGCAAACCATCCGCCACCGTAAAGCAAGTAAGTTCCTCAGTCTTCTTGTTGAAGCAATATAAACCATCCGTTGTACCTGCCCAGATATTTCCGGCATGGTCTTCTTGCACTACATAGCCCACCCGATCTTCAACCAGGGTGTTCACCTTCCGGTAATTAATAAAACTCTCATTAGCCGGATTGAAACAACTGATGCCTTTATAATGCCCCAGCCAGATCATTCCCTCACTGTCACAAAAGATGTAGTTCACCCAGTCATTGGCCAATTCATTCCTCGTCAGGTCGCCCGTTTCATCTTTAGACGACTCGTAGTGTTTCAACTCTTTCGTCACCAGATTATACTGATAGAAACCCGAACCGAAAGTAGCGATATAAAGATTCTTATGCCGGTCTTCCGTAATTGAGAATATCTTCTCGTTGTCAACGGGCAGCGGGTACTCACACTCACCGGTTCTCCTGTTCAGCTTTGCCAGTCCCCGGGTATACGAACCGAGCCAGAAGTCTCCGTTCGTATCTTCGTACATACACATAATGGTATTAGCCATGGAGCGCGGATTATTACCGAGCTGATAATGGCGCAGTCTCCTTCCTTCCGCATCCAGTTCAAATACTCCTTCATTATCGGCCCCTACCCACAAGTGGTGATTACTGTCCTGATAGATAGACATCACACACCCTTGTCCGATAGGATTGTAATAAATGGACTTATTGCCATAATACTCAAACGGATTCTCCTGCTTCGGTATCAAGACTATGCCTTTCTGAAACAACCCGACCCACAAGTTCTTATCCCGGTCTTCCAAGATGGCATGTATCTTTCCCTCCGAAAAGTCCAGCGGAGCAGAGTTGATACTATAATTCTCTATTTTTCCGGTCATCCGGTTGTAAGTCTTCAATCCCTGACCGTCGGTACCTATCAACAAACGGTCGTCCACCAATGTCAGGCAATAAATGGATAGCTCCTCACTACCTGTATAAGGCACAGGAACAAAGCGGTTTTGTTCACGATCGTAGCGGGACAAGCCATGCTTTTGAGTTCCGATAAACAGATTTCCATACTTATCTTCACCAATAGCCGATACATAGTTATCATTAATCGCCGGATATCTGAAAATGCGTACTTCCTGTGTAGCGGGCAGATAACAAATCAGTCCATGCCCTTCTGTGCCAATCCAGATGTTATAATCAGAGTCCTCATATAAGTTAGACTGGAAATTATAATTCACCTGTTTCATGATAGCATCAATGGATACTGCCTGCTGCTTCTCTTCGTCCAGGCGGAAAATTCCCTGACCGGTAGTTACTGCCCAGATTTCGCCATTATGCAGTTTCTGCATCTGCGTAACATGTGGAAAGACCTGCTTACCTGCACGTATCATGGGGATTTCCCGAAAAGTATCCGTCTCCGAATCATACTTCATCAGTCCGTCAATACAACCTACCAACAGATTTTGCCGGCTGTCTTCATAAAGTGTACGTACGTAATTATTTTTAATGGAAGTAGAATCACCGGACATGTGTTTATAGTTAGAAAAGCGAAGCCCGTCGAACCGGTTCAGCCCGTACTCGGTGGCTATCCAGATGAATCCACGCTTATCCTGAAAGATCTGGTTGATAAGACTGCTGGATAATTCATTGTTAGTGGAATAAAACTTACCGGTCTGCGCTGCTAAAGGCAGAACAACCAAGCAAAACAATAAGACTATAAGGGGGGCTTTGTTAGGAGCTGTTTTCATTGCATTCTATACTTAAAGGTAAGCAAAGATAAGAAAACTTTCGAAATGGACAGGGAAGCCAGTGAAAGGAATATAGGATTTATCACTTAATTATTTATCTTTCGGGCATCAATTAAGCCCGAACGTAACACCAGCAAATGATTTTGTAACACAGGGAAAAGTCATGTTACATTTAAATGTAACACAGGCTACAATAAAATGCCTGCTTCTTCATATTATAGAATACCTTTGTCACAAACGAAAAGGAATGTTTAATCACTTAATCTAATTGAATACAAATATGGAAACTTAAAAATGAAATGCACGTCTTCACATCTTTTATAAAGAAAGAGAATATTATTGTTATCCAACTAAATTAATTTCATTATGAAATGCACAAATTATTGTTTTAAGCCATTGGGGCTTCTATTCTTATTATGCCTGATACCTCTATGGGCATTTTCACAGAACATCACTGTGAAAGGTGTGGTGAAGGACGCCACAGGAGAATCGGTTATCGGTGCGAGCGTAGTGCAGAAAGGCACCAGTAACGGTATTATTACCGACATTGACGGTAACTTCACGCTGAATGTTCCATCCAACAGTACCATCGTAATTTCATTTGTGGGCTACAAGACTCAAGAAGTTCCTGTGGCTGGGAAGACACAAATCAATGTTACGATGAAGGAAGATACTGAGATGCTGGATGAGGTAGTAGTGGTAGGTTACGGACAGATGAAGCGCTCGGACCTGACAGGTTCAGTGGTATCGGTTAATGACCAGGCTATTAAGAAGTCGGTTCCGACTTCTATCGACCAGGTATTGCAAGGCCGTGCTGCCGGTGTGCAGATTCAAGCAAACTCCGGTACACCGGGTGCGTCTACCTCTATCCGCATTCGTGGTGTCAACTCCTTGAATGCCACTAACCAGCCTATCTTCGTCATTGACGGCGTAGTAGTGGATTCTGCCACAGATGATGAAAACAGTAACCCGCTATCAAGCATCAACCCGTCGGACATTGTATCTATGGACGTGTTGAAAGATGCTTCGGCAACCGCTATCTATGGTTCGCGTGCATCTAATGGTGTTATCATGATTACTACCAAACGAGGGCAGGCAGGTACAGCTACAGTTACTTATGACGGTTATGTAGGATGGCAAGAGATGCCCACGCAACTCAACATGCTGAACCTGAGTGAGTATGCAACTCATCACAATAGTCGTGCAGCATTGGGACTTGTCGATCAAAGTAGCAGCTTCGTTCGCCCCGACTTACTTGGAGAAGGAACCAACTGGCAGGATGAATTATTCCGCAAAGCATTAATGACGAGCCACAACCTTTCCGTAAGTGGTGGTAATGATAAGACAACTTATGCTTTCAGTGGCGGTTTCCTTGACCAGAACGGTATTGCACTGGGTTCCAGCTTCCGCCGTCTTTCATTGCGTGCCAATGTCGACAGCCAGATTAAATCATGGTTACGTGGTGGCATCAACTTCTCATTTGCCGAGTCTAAACAGAGTGTAGGAACTGATAACAATACCATCATAAGCGCATTGCTCCAACAACCCACCGTTGCCGTTACTTCTACCGACGGAAGCTTTGATGGTCCGGAAGACGTATGGATGCCCGAAAATCCGGTAGGTTTGGCTTCTATCCGCACCAACAACAACCGTAAAATGAACTTCCGTTTTAACACGTATCTGGAAGCTACCTTATTAAAAGGACTTACTTTGAAAACGGAACTCTCAACCGACTATAATTTCAATAATTACTATTATTATCAGCCCGATTATCAGTTCGGTATCAAGACCAGCGACACCCGTACTTCCAAGTGGACCAAAACCAACACCAAGTACTGGTCATGGCGCAATATCCTGACTTACAATACGCAGATAGCTCAAAAGCATAACATCAACATCATGGTCGGCCAAGAAATGTCTCATTATAATTACGAAACTCAGGTAGGAACAGCCACAGGCTTCCTGACGAATACGACTCCCGACCTGAGTGCAGGTGATGTGACTTCATCCACCACTACCGGTTCACGCTTCGTCAATTCACTGGCATCCGCTTTCGGACGTGTATTCTATTCGTACGACGAACGTTACCTTTTAACGGCTACTATCCGCCGTGACGGTTCTTCTAAATTTGCCAAAGGCAACAAGTGGGGCTGGTTCCCGTCTGTGGCTCTGGCATGGCGTGCTTCCCAGGAATCATTCCTGCATAATAATGAGGTTATCAACAACCTGAAACTGCGTGCGGGTTGGGGTGCCACCGGTAACCAGAACGTCAGCGATTATGCTTATATGGCACTACTTTCTTATAAGACCACGCCTTGGGGCACAGGAGTACTGACAGGAAATACCGCCAATCCGGATCTGACTTGGGAAACTACCTATTCTTATAATGTCGGTGTCGACCTTGGCTTATTTCAAAACCGCATCGAGTTTATAGCCGATGTTTACTACAAGAAGACTAAAAACCTTCTTCTCCAGCTTCCATTACCAGCTTATCTGGGATCAAGCGGTCAGGGTGCAGCATCCAATCCGTGGGGTAACGTAGGTTCACTGGAAAATAAGGGTATCGAATTAACCCTGAATACCACCAACATTACGAACAAAGATTTCCAGTGGACTTCGAATCTTGTCTTCTCACTGAACCGCAATAAGGTCGTAGAACTTGATACTGACAATTCTTCCATTGAGAAGACTTATCAACCCAGTTCCACCAACTTCATCGTAACGAAGACCACCGTAGGACAACCTATTGGACAATTCTGGGGTTACAAAGTAATCGGTCGTTTCAACGAACCTACCGATTTCTATTACAAGGATGATCAGGGCAACGTGAAGCAAGTAGCGATACCCGAAGGTAATTCCATAGCCAAGAACAGTACGTGGATTGGCGATTACATCTTCGAAGACAGAAATGGTGACGGCGTTATCAATAACGAAGACTGTACTTTCATCGGTAATCCCGAACCTAAGTTCACTTACGGTATCGGTAACACATTCTCTTACAAAGGATTCGACCTGACGGTATTCTTCTCCGGTTCTTATGGGAACAAGGCTCTGAACCTGACCCGTTACCGCATTGAAGATCCCCGTTCCAATGCCAATATCCTGAAATCATCCTTGAACTATGCTGTTGTCGATTTAATCGACCCAAATGGTCCGTCCGATGATTACCGTAACCTGCATGTAGTGGGAGGCTCTGCCATACTACCGGCCCTGCAAGCATCCGATGCCAACAATAACTACTCACGTATAAGTGACCTGTTGATAGAAGATGCCTCTTACATCCGTCTGCAGAATATCTCTATCGGCTATACTTTCCCAAAGAAGTGGATAAACAAAGCGCACCTCAACAATGTAAGAATCTATGCCAATATACAGAACGTGTATACCTGGAGTAAATACAAAGGCATGGACCCTGAAGTAGGTGCGATGTATGGTGACGCATTGATGACCGGCGTAGATTACGGACGCTATCCTTCACCCCGTATCTACACATTCGGATTAAATGTATCCTTCTAATCTTTTAAAATGAACTATACAATGAAAAATAAAATATTAATCATAGCAGCAATGGCAGGTGCACTGGTTCTCGGTTCTTGTGATGATTTCCTAGAACAAACCAATACCACAAATGCCAACCAAGAGACTTTCTTCGACAGCGATAAAGCAGTTGAAGCAGCTACTGCCCCACTTTACAACTATGTGTGGAACAGTTTCAATGATAAATTCTATTATGGAATGGGAGACGGACGTGCCAATAATCTTACAGCCCGTTGGTCAGCTTATATCTATCCTTATACCAACTTCACTGAAACAGCCCTGAGTGAAGGTCTTGAAGAAGCATGGGGATCGTTATATTCGGTAGTGGCACAATCCAACTATGCCATTAATAATATCAAGGATTATTCCGGTCCTAAAGTAACCGAAGCAGCCAAGAGACAGGCCTACGGTGAGGCCCGTTTTATGCGTGGAGTTGCCTATTGGTATATTGGTTCTCTGTGGGGCAAGGGAATTATCTATGAGAATACGGCTGAAAAGGTAAACAACTCCGTTGCTCCTGCGCACCGTGGTGTAGACGTGATCGAATTTGCAATCCGTGACCTTGAATATGCAGCAGCCAACCTTTCGACTACCGCAAGTGATAAAGGACGTGTTACCAAACATAGCGCTTACGGTATGTTATCACGCCTCTATCTCTCTATGGCAGGCCTGACTACCGACGGGCAGTATAATGGGAGCAACATTGCCACCGATTTTAACCGCGGCACCCGCAATACTTATTATCTGGATCTTGCCCGTCAGGCTGCATTAAAGGCTATCGAAGGCCCCTACTCCCTGTTGGACAGTTATGGAAGTCTTTTTGCTTACCAGACAGCCAACAACAACAGCGAGTCTCTGTTCCAGTTGCAATGGCTCACCGGTAGTACCGATGCCATAGGCTGGGGATGTAACAATGCCATGCAGGCATTCTTCGCCTGGTCTACAATGGTGGGTGAAACCAACTGGGGTAATGCCACTTACGCATCTTACGACCTTGTGCGCGAGTATGATCCGCAAGACCGTATCCGCCGCCATAACACGATCTGTACCGTAGGTGAATACTATTCAGAGCTTAACTCCAAGAATGGCGGTTATACTTATAATGTAACCGAATCAGGATATGACAACAAATGTAACATCAAGAAGCATGTGATCGGTAAAATCGACGATAACGGCCAAAGTTATCAACAAAGCAGCGGTGTAAATACATACATGATGCGTCTTGCCGAAGTTTACCTGAATCTTGCCGAAGCAATTCTTGGAAACAATGCCAGTACGACTGACGAGACTGCCCTCACCTATTTCAATAAAGTACGCGTACGTGCCGGAATGCCGGAATTGAAATCTATCACTTACGAAAACCTGCGATATGAACGCCGTATCGAATTTGCCCTTGAAGGACAGTATTGGTACGACTTATTACGCCGTTCTTACTACCAACAGCAAGAAGTAGTGAACTATCTCAATAACCAGGAGCGCAATGCCGGTTACGAATGGGATGAGTCCGAAACATGCCAGTATGCCAAGAGCAGCGACGGAACCGGTGTAGCTACCGCCACTGTAAACAATCTTACGTTACCGATCTCCGATGTTGACCGTGGACGTAACCCGGAATTGAACAACGCCCCTATAGCCTACGAATTCGACGAACGAGAAGTTACTGTTACTGATTTGTTTAATGACTAACAAAGGAAAGAAGATATGAAAAGTTTAAAATATACCTGGATACTATGCCTGGCATTTTTGTCAGTAGGCTTCATCTCATGCAACGATGATGATGAATACTTTGATGACAAGTATCAAGACGTCAAAATAGTTATTGACCAGATTTATCTGGAAGATTATGAATCTTCCGTACCCGACCGACCGGTTACTTTTGCACGCCTCGGCCAACTGATCCGTGTGGAAGGCAGTGGATTATATGGCATGAAGAAAGTCTATATCAATGGATATGAAACTTATTTCAACCGTGCCTATGTAACGGATAAATCCATGCTTATCCAGATAAACAGCAATACCCCTATTGTGGATGCTGAACCCGAAGATCGTAACGTCATTCTGTTTGTGAAAGATAAAACACAAACGCCCCATGATTTCATAATACGTGCAGCATCTCCTACTGTTACCAGCATAAGCAATACATTGCCCAAAGCTAAAGAAACAGTCACCGTTTATGGCACAGGTCTTGACGAGACCACTAAAGTTACCCTCCCCGGAGGTATAGAAGTTACCGACATCACCAATTCTGAAGATGGCGACTGGTATTCATTTACAATGCCGAGTGGTGTTACAGAAAGTGGTCATATTCTCTCAGAAGGGGCCAACGGACAAGCACAATCTCCGTCTTATTTCAATTATAGTTCCTGTATGATTCTGGATTTCGACGGAAACGGAACACAAGGTTCCTGGAGTTGGAGTGAAACAGGTTCCATGACTAATGCAGACGACCTGGTAAATGATCCCGCCGGTTCCGGACGTGGCAAGTGTCTTCCGATTGTTCCAAAACGCCTGCTCACTGCGGGTGTCAGTTCAGGAAAACCGCGTGTATCTGAATGCTGGACTGCCGGTAATGATGATGAACTGGATGACTGGACCCGTATGACTAAGTATATCCCTGCTACTACTCCGCTCACGGAAGTAGCATTGCAATTCGACATTTATGTTGCAAACCCATGGTCGGGTACAGGATATATTCAGATCTGTTTAATCAATAACTTCAACTATGCAGGTATAGGTTCTGACGACGATGGTGCTAATAATGTGGTAACTTTCTATGTGCCCTGGATAACCAGCGGAGGTATTGTCCCCTTCTCTACCGAAGGCTGGCAAACGGTTACCATTCCTTTCAGCCAGTTCAACAAGTATGCAACTCTCATTGCGGATAAAGAAGCGACTCAACCTACATTCCAAACTGTAATCGACGACCGTAACGCCGCTACTTACCGTAATTTCGGTATGGGCTTTGTGAATACAGACTTCTCTTATCTGGATGTAAAGGTTACTTCAACTCCATTTACCGGACCTGAAATCTACATCGACAACTGGCGCGTAGTGCCTTGTAAAAGTGTAGTAATCTCTGATTATCCGGAAGATGAAGAGACCGCAAAATAAACATAGTAAGAACATTTAAAGAATACAGAAAATGAAACTAAATAGAATCATTCTTCCGATAATGGCCTGCACACTGACTCTTGGCAGTTGCGACGACCAGATAATGGAGTGGAAGGAGTCTGATAAAAACATTACGATTTCAGATATTCCCCTCGCACTGAAGGAAAAATTAGCGAACTATGATTATATCAAAGCGTATGCGAAACAATATACGCCGAATATGATCATCGGTTTGGGATTGGGCGCCGATCAATATATCAGCGATACACAATACAAGCAAGTAGCTGACGAGAACTTCCAGATGTTTACGACCGGCAATGCCATGAAACACCAGTCTGTTGTAAAGTCTGACGGCAGTCTTGACTTCACTACTATAGATGTATTTCTGCAAGCTGTACCCACCGATATTAAAATCTATGGGCTGTCTCTTATACACATCTCCGAGCCCACGAGACAGGCAGAAA
>ENA-UBDJ01001103-UBDJ01001103.1-human-gut-metagenome-genome-assembly--contig:-NODE-1103-length-12865-cov-4.058860_pt1 | contig 12865 bp, 6 predicted proteins | sample MGYA00244279_ERZ654774 | MGnify/ENA primary metagenome ERZ654774 (study PRJEB26926, sample SAMN06164701) | human gut metagenome | biome: ENVO:00009003; feature: ENVO:2100002; material: ENVO:00002003...
CAGCGTCAGATGTGTATAAGAGACAGGGAGAGTTTGCCGGAACAGATAGAATGGATCTCACAGCCTGTTTCTTTTCAGGAATACAGTCGTGCTTTCGGACATGTGAAAAAGAATATTCTTGCCGGAAACAGCTTTCTTACGAATTTGACTTGCCGGACTCCGGTACAAACCAATCTGACTTTAAAGGATATATATTGTAACTCCCGTGCTTTATATAAAGTATGGGTAAAGAATCGTTTTGTAGTTTTCTCTCCGGAGATTTTCGTTCGGATAAAGAAAGGGATTATCAGCTCTTATCCCATGAAAGGTACGATAGATGCTACCCTGCCCGATGCCGTACAAACCTTGATGAACGACGGGAAAGAAGCGGCGGAACATGCTACGATTGTGGATCTGATCAGGAATGATCTGAGTATTGTGGCATCTCATGTCCGGGTGGAGCGTTATCGCTATATAGATGTGTTGCAGACAAATCGGGGACCGATATTGCAGACCAGTTCGGAGATATGCGGTGAACTTCCAGAAGATTACAAACGGCAGTTAGGTGATATTCTTTTCAGTATGTTGCCTGCCGGTTCTATTACCGGTGCACCCAAAAAGAAGACGATGCAGATTATTCGTGAAGCTGAAGGATATGAACGGGGATTCTATACGGGAATAACCGGATATTTCGATGGAGACAATATGGATAGTGCCGTGATGATACGTTTTGTGGAGCAAGAGGCGGACGGGATGTATTTTAAAAGCGGTGGTGGCATTACTTTCAAGAGTGACGCCCGCAGTGAATATGAAGAAATGAAACAGAAAATATATGTGCCGATTTATTGAAACGATACAAGTACGTGACGGTAAGTTGCAGAACCTTGCCCATCACAACCGTAGGATGAATGAGACGAGACAGGCGGTTTTCGGAATGGCGGATCAACTGGATATTCTGGATTATACAGAGGATTGTCCTGAAAGCGGTTTTTATAAATGCCGGGTAGTTTATGGCAGAGAAGTATGTGAAGTGGCATTTTCCGCTTATACAATGAGGACTGTACGTTCGCTCCGGTTGGTTGGTTCGGATACGATTGATTATCGCTACAAAAGTACGGACCGGAAGGAACTGGAAGCATTGTATGCCCTGCGCGGCAATCAGGATGATGTATTGATTGTCAGAAACAATCTTTTGACGGATACTTCCATTGCTAATGTGGCGTTAGAAAAAGAGGGAGTCTGGTATACACCGAGGACTCCCTTATTGAAAGGCACAAAACGTGCATTGCTGTTGGAACAGGGGGTACTGACGGAATGTGATATTCCGTCAGATGAGATTTCCTCCTATTCACATATCGCTTTATTTAATGCGATGATTGATTTTCAGTCTCTGGTTCTGGAGATTAACCGGGATACGATTATTCGTATTTGATACTATCTACCGGATTATTTCTTGCTGCCCGATAACTGTTCAGGCATACTGTGAGCAGGGTGATGCAGACAGTGAAGAACAAAGGAAGCAGGAAATGAAGGATACCAATGTGTACATGGTAAGCAAATTGTTGCAGCCAATAATTCATCAGATAGCAGACCAGGGGTACAATGAGTATAAACGCTATACCTATGTAGTACAGGAACGGGCGGTTGACAAGCCATAATATTTGCCCGAATGATGCACCGTGAATCTTCCGAATTCCTATTTCGCGTATACGTTGCTGGATAGCATAATGGGTGATGCCGAACAATCCGAACAGTGTGAGGAACAAACTGATTGATGCATACATCAGCAGGATGCGGGAAAAGTCGGTGACTTCCTGATTGTTGGAGATCAGTACCTGATAAGGGTCTTCATAATTGAATGGAGTACCGGGGTATTTCTTCTCCCATAATCCGCGAAGATGATTAATGATTGCTGTGCGGTCTTCTTCATCAAACTGTAAGGTCAATGTGGTATAGTTATCCTGTGGCATTTCGTGCAGAATCATTCTCAGTGGAAACACATTGTTTGTGAGCGAATATTTCTTGAAATCTTTCATGACACCGATAATAGTACCTTTCTCACTCTTTTCGGGCACGTATTTAGAGACAGGTTGTCCCACCGGGTCTTCTCCTTCGGGCACAAGATAGCGAATGAAGGACTCGTTGATGATGACCGGCACAGAGGTACGGAGTAATAAATGGAATGTTTGTTTGGCATCCAGCAAGTCGAAATCGTATATATCCAGGAAGTCCGGACAATTTTCATAAAGTTCAAGCATCAGAAGGTCATTCTTCTCACCATTTTGGCGGGGAACGGCCATACTCATGGTATAAAGACCAGATTTGGAAGATACAACAGACTTCACTCCGGGGATGGATTTAACGTCTTCTATCCAAGTAGATAAAGGGGATTGCCGGGAGTCGCCGATTCCAAACTCAACGATTCCTTTGTAGCGGCTTCCCTCCTGCTCTATCAGGTCCATTTGGCTACGGATTATCATAAAAGCACTTAGCAGTCCGATAGAAATCATGAATTGCAGGGTGACCAGTGCTGCTACAATGCGCTGTTTCTTACGACCTGTAAAGAAGCTGCGGTAACGGCTTTCGGACAAGGTCTGTATCTTCCGGCTCATGTATTCTGCCGGAACAACGGATAGAATGATGACAAACAGCAAGATAACAGGGAATACCTGAATGGAGAAAAGATAGGAGAAGGACAGATGCGCGGATATTGTTGCATTGAATACTGCTAACAGGTCGCTCATCAACAGAATGGATAACAAGAACGCTGTAATCACCATCAGGAAAGTATCGGCAAAGAGTTGCCAACGGATTTGACGGTGGCTTGCACCTAAAAGGCTTTCAATGTGCAAGGTGCGTATTTGCTTCAATAAGCGTGAAAAACTGAGGTTGATATAGTTGAAGCAACCGATGAACAAGATTAATAAAGCAGATAGCAGTCCGACGCTTAACAGGGCCTTTTGCCGATGCTCGATACACTGGTTGCTATCTTGTGTGGTAGTGGTAAAATAGGATTCTTGTAAAGTCTGGGTACGATAATACCCTTTGCCTAATAAAGTAGGAAGCTCGGTTGTATCGAAGCGTTGGCGAAAGGCGTTGAGGTCTGTTCCTTCTTTGAGAAGTATCGAACAGGTGATTCCTTCGGGACTTTTTAGATGCGTGAGCAAGTCTGCCTGCAACATGCTTTGCGGTGGCAGGCGGAAGACGGCGGCGATACGGTAGGCACTTTCGCCGGATTGGGGGATATCCAGCAGCTTGCCGAGGCAGTCGGTAGTACCGAAACAACGTTCGGCCAAAGCTTGGCTGATGGCGATGGTTCCCGGGTGAGTCAATACTTCTTCTATTTTTCCTGCAAGGGTTTCGATGGGGATAAACTTGGGCAATGTACTGTCTGCCGATAGCAGGTTCAGTTCGGAATATTCTTGGTCGCCCACACGGATTTTTGTGTGAGTGATGGCTTGTGTGCGTAGTGAAGCTTCTATCTCAGGGAATTGTGAGATGATTTCGGGGACAGATTCGTGATATACGAATGTTCCCTGCATTTCTTGTTGTGCGAAAGGTAGTGTTTGTGTCAGCCGGAGGATACGGTCACGGTTGGGGTTGTTATACTCGATGTTGTATTCGTATAGGACGAAGGCTGTCAGTAGATTGGTGCATGCGATACCGATAACCAGACTGACAAGAGAAATCGTGACGAACAATTTATTTCGCCACCAGCTACGCAGGACAAACTTCAGAATGTACATGTTTAATATCTTGATATGTTATTTGAAAAGTAGGTCAATCTGTTACCCTGGGCTTGTCGAAAGATATCTTCTCTTGACACAAGGTTGTAGAGATGAGATTCTTCGATCTTGCCCAGGATGACAGGAATTGACAGAGTAAAGAAACGTTTACAGACTCACTTCCGTCACTACCTGTCCGTCGAACAGATTAATGATACGTCCTGCAAAACCGGCATCGTGCTGTGAGTGGGTTACCATGACGATGGTGGTTCCTTCTTTGTTCAGTTCATTCAGCAGTTCCATCACTTCCTTACCGTTCTTGGAGTCCAGATTACCGGTAGGCTCATCGGCAAGGATCAGCTTTGGATTGGCTACTACGGCACGGGCAATGGCTACACGTTGCTGCTGACCACCGGAGAGTTGCTGTGGGAAGTGTTTGCTTCGGTGTGTAATGGCCATGCGTTCCATAGCTGTTTCCACGCGACGTTTGCGTTCGGCGGAAGGAATGCCCATATAGAGCAACGGCAGTTCGATGTTTTCGTATACGTTCAGTTCGTCAATCAGGTTGAAGCTTTGGAATACGAAACCAATGACCCCTTTACGCAGGCTGGTGCGTTGTGCTTCGGTGTATTTGGATACTTCCTTTCCATTGAGGTAGTATTCTCCGCCCGAAGGATTATCGAGCAAGCCGAGGATATTCAGCAATGTAGATTTACCGCAACCGGAAGGTCCCATAACTGCGACGAACTCTCCTTCTTTCACTTCGATGTTCACATTGTTCAAAGCCCATGTTTGCACTTCTTCTGTCTTGAAGATTTTCTGCAGGTTTACTGTTTTAATCATAATAGTGATAATTTTAATTAGTAATATTGTTTATTCATTTTTTATTATCTCGGCCGGATTGATATGCATGATCCGGTAAATTTTGTATGCGGTGGTGAGGAATATCATGAAGGCCACACTGAAGAATAACAGAACTCCCCAATCCCAGCCTTGTATACATTTCACTGTACCTTCGCCTATTGATAGCAGCATCAGTCGTACCAAAGGATAAGCAACCGCAAAAGCCAGCAGGAAAATCACCAGATAAGCTTTACCGAATATACCGGCAATGATCCATGGGGTAGCTCCGTTGATTTTGCGAATGGCTATTTCCTTCTGTCGGCTGACTGTGTCCATGGAGATGGCCGAATAGATGCTCAGTACAACCAATAGTATACTTACAACGGCCAGGATTGTCATTGCCACTTGTGTCATATACATTGATCCCATCATCGTTTGTTTGTTATCAGATAGGGAGCGGATTTCAAGAGGCAAGGTTGTGGGTACGTAGTTACGACAGATATCAGTGATGCGCCGGATACTTTTGGCAGCGTTTGTACTCGGTGCCAGCTTGACATAGAAATACCTGAAATGGTTGCTGGGGAAAAATACCGAACCGATGGTTGCTCTTCCCTGAGTTTCTTTATAGAGTTCTTTAAAGATACCGATGATGCGGTAACTCTGGCCCTCAATCTCTACTCTGTCTTGCACGTTGTCCTTATCCAGTTGCTGTCTGAAGGCCTCACTGACATAAACGGTACCTTCTGCATCTCCATTCACTTCTTTTCCTTGCAATGGGATCTTCAGGAATTTAAAGTAACTCGGAGCTCCCATTGCTATGTCAATCATGACCTCCGATTGGTCAGCTTTCTTATAGGTGCGCATAAAATGATTTCCACTTTGCAAATCATCTGTCATGGTTAGTGTCTCTATACACTCCGGCAATGCTTGAATATCAGATAATATAGGGTTTATGTGCTGCCACATACGTTGGCTGTTCACCTTTAGGGAAATGATATTTTCTTCTTCTTCGGATGTAAGCGGATTGTATGCCTGACCGAACGCTTCGTGCCACACCATATTGACGCCGAGTGTACTGCCCACAAAGAAAATGGCAATGCCTAACTGCAACCACATCATAATTGAACGGAAAATATGACGGCTACGGTTATTGTTGATTTGGCTGATTATGCTCACTTGCCGTAAACGGCGGATGGGAAACCATATTACGAGCATACAGATCATCAGAAGTGCAATATATATTTGAAACTGTACAACGTAGATAGATGACAAGGGCAAATCGGGCATATCATGGCTTGGAATGTATATCTTCGCAAGATTTATCATAAGTTCCGTTAAAAACAGAGATAAAAGAAATGCAGTGGACATCATCCAAAATACTTCAGTGAAAAGAAGTAGGAACAGCCCTTTTATTTCGGATCCCATACACTTGCGAAGCGCCACTTCACGCTGACGGTTATAGAACATCTGAATGATGAACTTAAGGAAATTAATCAGCCCTGAAACCAGGATAAGTGAGGCTATGAATAGTATCAGAAACTGCACCATTGTCAGTTCTTTGTCCTGCCGCATACTGAACGCGGCGTAAGGGTGTACGGTGTCCTCATTCCGTTGCCACGTTATGGACTGTAAACTTTTGTTTAGCATTTCCATAGTTGCCTTAGGCGATAGATAACCTTGTACACTCAAGGCATCATAAGTCATGATTTCATAGGAGAAATAACAATCGACTTTGGGGTCTTGTAGTCCGTTATCTTCCACTACATTCACGACTTTAAAGCTCTGTATTGTATTTTCCGCTATACTTTGTGGGTTAGCAAGGCGTATGGTTGTTCCAATGGGATTTGCAGTGCCGTATGCTTTACTTGCAAATTTATGGGATAATACCACTTCATCAGGTGCTTCGGGAAGTCGGCTGCCATGTAGCAATTTTCTGTTGTTATAGGAGAAAAAGTTACTGTTAACCCCTCTATAACCTATCAGAAAAGGTAAGTTACGTTGTTCGTTATCAATGACTTCTATTTCCGTTGAATTGTTAAAGGATTGTATGGTCAGGCATTCTAAACCACTGATAGATTGCTCTTCCAGTCGCTTTATTTCATTGGTTCGAAAAAAAGGACTTTGTTTCTGGTTGACTGTTATTCTTATCCGTCGCTCGCTGTCAGGTAAGTTTTCAAGTTTGGCCCATTCCTGCATGAAAAAGCATATAATGGTATAGCATACGATTCCCACTGCCAGGCAAAGGGCGGAAATGAAACTGTGAGTCTTGTACTTCAGCAGATTTCGTAGAGCAACTTTCAAATAATGTAATACCATTGTTCTTATTCGTTTTTAATCACCTCCGCCGGATTCGTTTTTGCTATCCGCAAGATACGGAAAAGTATTGTAAAGCCTGTAATAAAAGTAACAATCAAGAATATGCAGAGCCAGAAAAGCAGACCGCAGTCAAAGAATACCGTATACATTTGTTTCCATAACATCAATACAACATATACAAGCGGGAATGCAACGATGGCACTACACAATAACAAGATAATATAAAGACGGGCAAACAACAGGATAATCTGCGGAACATCTGCCCCATTTACTTTACGGATAGCAACTTCTTTCTGACGTCGTTCTGTATCGAGCGTGATGCTGGAGTATACACCTAACAGTGTGATAATAATGCTGATAACGGCAAAGAACAAAATGATGTCCTTCAGATTATACTCAAGAGCCTGCAAAACATGGATATCATCCAGGAATGTTTTAGCCTGATAAGTTATATTTTCAGGAAGCATCTCGCGGTAGACTTTCTCAATCCATCGGGCTACTTCTTTTTGCTGGCCCGGATGACTCTTTATGTAACAATGACCTATGTAGACTGAAGGATCATAAGGCAGGAAAGCATATCCACTACTTCGGTTATATACATCGGCCTGAAAAGGTGCGGATATTCCACAGATTGTGTAGTCGGTATTACCGCTATACAAGTTCATACCGATTACATCTTTCTTCTGTATCTGCTGCCAGACATTATCTACCACAATATCTTTTTCCGTTTGAGGAAGTCTTCCTTGTTCTATGGGAATATTCATGAAAGAGAAGAAATTGGCGGGTACAGCCATGACACTAATATCAACCCAGGAGTTCTCATTTCCCTTTTCGGTCGTTAATCCATTGCCCGACATACCTTGCATATAACCGATATCTGATAACAGAATCTCTTTCACTCCGGCATGTTGTTTAAAACGCTCTATCAATGCCAGCTTTTCCTCATTCTTCATAAAGGGATAGTCCAGGGGAATACTAAGAATCTCCGACTTTTCTTTTTGACTTAGTGTATGAAGCAAACTATTGGTAGTTTTCTCTGCTTGCAGATATAAAGCAGCCGTCAGGGATACAAATATCCAGCAAATAAAGAACTGGATACCCAGCATAAGGTTACGTCCCCATTGGTTACCTCTGCGTTTATTGTTTCCATAAATACCTGTTTGCACGGTAATGCGACGAATACGAATGGAAACGGACAAACATATAAGGATGCAGAGTATGATAAGAAGAACGATATATTGCAGAGCATGTATTAAAAGCGTTTCAGAGGTAAAGGTCATTGCAAAACCCGGCAAAGAGAAATTCATGTGATTCCCCAATAATTCTATGCCTGATAATACCAATATGGAGGATATGGATATGACAATCAATGACTGTGTGAATAGTAAACAGAAGAGTTGTTTCCAGTTGCATCCTATCATTTTCATGATACTGTATTCCTTAGTGCGGTTGAAGAAAGAACCGATAAGGAAATGGAAAAAGTTGATCAGCCCTACTAGTAATATCAGTGTACCTACAGTTCCGGTAACTAATCCCAGATAGGAAGCACCTTGTTTTTTCAATCTGGCTCCCATACTACTGGCAGTGACAGTGTAAGCTTCGTCATACAAAGTATAAGTATAGTCTCTTTTTGAGAATTGCTTTTCTAGATCGGTACATGTAGTTTGTGGTGATAACAGCACGTAGGTATTTGCTCCCGTCATATTATGCCGTTTGGAACTTTGCAGAAGTCCTTCACTATCGTTTACGGTCAGCATATCTATGTTTTGCATAAAATCCAAACTATTGTTCAGAGGGATATCTTTCATTACTGCTTGAATGGTGTAGACGATACCTCCTGTTTTCGGGGTGCTTTCAGGAGAAGTATTGAGCCTTCTCATGAGAGTCATGTGTTTTCCGATAGCACTTTCTGCATTACCGAATATTTTAATGGCCATAGATTGGCTCAGGATAACGGAGTTAAGAGACTGACTTGCCATTTTCCAATGTCCTGCTACCATTTCCGGAGTGAAAATTTTATTGTAGCAAGTATCTATTTCAATCGTTTCAAGTTCATAAGGTAGCGTCTTTTCCGGAGATAACTCTACATAATAAGGGCGTTCGCGAGGATAGGTTACGGATGAAATGGCTTCCGTTTCTCCCAAAGCCCATGTGCGCAATTCTTCGGCCAGAGGAACCGGAGAACCGGAAAAATATCTGTCTGCCTTGCCGTCATAGAGATTTAATTCTGCTATGCGATCATGATTAGAAAAACAATGGTCTGTGCTTTCTACAAAGCGACTGCAATATATGCAGACACAGAAGCAGAGCAAACCTACTGCCAATCCGATGATGGAAATGATATTTTGTGTCTTATGCTTACACAAGTTTCTGAATGCTATTTTGAGATAATGGAATATCATGGTATATTAGTTGCTATTATTTTGACTAAGTGATAAAAGTATATTCTTGTACATAATATATTCATTTTGATAATAAGCTTTCAAATCCTGTGCCAAAGTTGTAATGGTTTGTATTCTAGATATATATGCATCATATTGATACTTGATAAGTGTGCTATACTGCACATAAACAGTGCGAATACGCACCGTCTATTCACTCTTTATCACTTCCGCCGGATTTTGCTGTGCAGCCTGCCATACGCGCCAACCGATACATAACAGAATAAGTAAACCTATCCCACAAAATATGGCCAGATATATCCATACACTGATTGCTGTTTGTTCTATATAGCTTTCCAGCCATTTTTTCATCAAAGCGTATCCTATAGGAAATGCTATCACTGATGCTGCAACGAGTAATATAAAATACTCTTTTACAAACATGGTAAGTATTTCTTTTACAGATGCTCCGTTTACTTTGCGGATGGCTATTTCTTTGCGCCGCTGTTCGCAACTTAGCGTAATGAAAGAGAAGATTCCGAAAGCGGCAATGAGTACACAAATAATTGAGGCAAAGCCAAGCAGCTTCAATAATAACGTTTCGGATTTCAGGAACTTAGAATATTCCTCTTCTATATTGAGAAGAGAATGATATTCATTACTGCCAGTTGAGATTTTGGTATATACATCATCTACTCGCTGTTTAAGATCATCCCATGTTCCTGCCCGATATTTTATCAAGATATCACCATAGTTGGCATCGGAAACGGAGCCTCCCAGACCTCCTTTATTGCAGAATAAAGTAGGTGCTGCCGGAATTGTAGGTGCTGTGATATGGAAGTCTTTTACAATTCCGACGATTGTAACTCCTTGGTGAATATTGATTTTCTTACCTATCGGATTATCTAAGCCTAGTCTTCTTGCACAAGTCTCGTTGATGATAGCCTTATCTGCATCATCCGGTTTTAGCATTTCACCTTCTATTAGTTTCAGGTTGTAGAAATTGATAAACTCCCTCCCTTCTTTTATGCAGGTGATATCTATTCTATCTGCCTTATCCGTACTTTTCTTTCCTTCCCAGCTATCTGTACTATAAGTTAGTGTACTGTATCTTGGAAACAAGGGTTCACATCCCTTCAGTGTCTCTACAATACATGGCATCTTATCTATTTCGGCACTGACGGCAGCGTAAGATTCCGGAGAAACATATTGTCTTAATACTGCTGTATTCTTTCTTTCCCAACCAATGTTACCATTTGCCAGATGATTGAGTTGCTTCATAAGAATGCTTACGCAAAAGATAAATAAGATACATATTATCAATTGGAATGCTATACTACATTTGCGGAATCGAAACAGACTGCCGGATTGTCTGTGGTATCGGCGGACAATAAAAGGTATTAATAGGATATAGGATATGAAAAGGATACCTATAAAATAGAGGAATGATTCTCCATAAATATCTCCATTAATTTCTGATAGTTCTCTGAATTTCGGAAGTGATAATTCAATGAGTGTCATCCCGACAAGACCGGATAAAAGCAGCACAAATAAATATTCGGTCCCAAAAAGTATGAATAAATTTCGAATGGATGAACCACATACTTTTCTTAATTCAATTTCCCGGTTTCGTGTGCGCATACGGGTGATAAACAAGGAGAGATAGTTGAACAATGCGCAAAGTATAATCATGCCGCTTGCTATGGAGAAAAGTACTAAATAATTGAATTTAAGGGCTAGTTTTTCATTTATGGCAGAGTAATGGTACTGGGTTAATGGAATTATCTTATATTTTTCGAGAGGTTTGGGATACCATTGGTTTCCGGATTCGTAGTTCTTCATTTTTTCCTGAAAAGATGTAGCATCCACTCCTTTACGTAGCCGAACGTAGGTTTGAAATCTATGTACTCCCCATTCGCTTTTTTCTTTTTGAAATTGTGATGACATTGTCCATGCGGCAAAATAGAGATTACTATGTTTCTCTACATTTTTCAGAATGGCACAGACTGTCTTAGGTGTATCATTTGCCTCTATCTCTTGTCCCAAAACTTCAGTTGAACCGAATAATGACATCGCAGTCTCCTCTGTTAATGCAATTTTATTATCAGAATAAAGGAATTCCATACTTCCGGATAATATGGAGCTAGGGCGGAACATCTCTAAAAATGTAGAGTCAGCATATATGCAATTAACTTTCGCATTTTTCCCTTCTTTGGTTTTCAGTTCTGTCTCGTTCTGGTAAACTGCACACACAGCTTCTACTTCCGGAAATTCTTGTCGGAGTGTAGTAGCCAACATATATGAACTGTATGTACTGAATGTTGATTCATTGAAAGTGGATTCCTGGTAAAGCAAATGAGTTCGTTCCACACCTTCATGGAATTTGTCATATGTAATTTCGTAGTGTATCCACAGATTTGAGAGTGCGAAGCAAGTGAATCCTACCGCCAGACCTATAATACTAATAATACTCTGTGTTTTGTATTTCAGTATATTACGAAACGCTATCTTGCAATAATGCTGTATCATGTCTTTGATTTTTCTATTATTCACTCTTTATAACTTCTGCCGGATTCTGCCGCGCTGCCTGCCATACCCGCCAGCCGATACATGCAAAAATAACGATCATTATGCCACCGAATATAGCAAAATATATCCAGGCACTGATAACTGTCCGCTCTACATAGTTTTCAAGCCAGCGCTTCATCAGCACATACCCTACGGGGAATGAAATGACGCCCGCAATGACTAACAAAAGCATATATTCTTTCACAAACATAATAAGAATATTCCGGATTGTAGCTCCATTTACTTTGCGTATAGCTATCTCCTTACGTCTTTGTTCGCAACTCAATGTGATCAGAGAAAAAATACCGAAAGCAGCAATGATTATGCAGACGGTAGTGACAAAACTCAATAATTTTATCAAAGCATTTTCTGATTTCAGATACCCGGCATATTCTTCTTCTGTATTGAACAATCTATACCTCACTTCTGGATACTCTTGGCTGAATATACTGTCGATCTGCTGTTTCAGTTCTTTCCATTTACCATCATGAAACTTGATTAAGATTTGCCCTTTTCCTAAAGAAAATCCCATGCCTTTAAGAATATCCTCTGCAACTAAAGTATAGGGCTGTACCGGCTCTGTCGGAGCTGTGATGTGAAAGTCTTTAATTATACCTATAATGGTCCATGCTCTATTCTTCTGATAAAGTTTCTTTCCTACCGGGTCATTCATTCCAAGTGCTTTTGCAGCCGATTCGTTAATCATTATTTTACCCGTTTCCGTTGGCTTCACCATTTCTCCTTCCAGCAGTTTTAGATTGTAAAAAGATACAGTCTTTTCACAATTCCACAGACATAGCATATCTATACTTTTCGTTCCATCTTCTTTTCCGTCCCAATTATCGAAAGTTTGTGAAAAGCCTGATGTCTTAGGCAATAAACAGCAATGTCCGGATATAACTTCTTTAGTACATGAGAATTGCTTTATTTTATCAGCAATGGATTCAAAATCTTTATCCGGATATAAAAGATTGATGGTAGCTATACCCTTTCTTTCCCATCCTAAATCTGTATTCGTAAGAAAATAGATTTGCTTCATCATCCCTATTATAC
>ENA-UBDJ01001113-UBDJ01001113.1-human-gut-metagenome-genome-assembly--contig:-NODE-1113-length-12744-cov-3.543305_pt1 | contig 12744 bp, 11 predicted proteins | sample MGYA00244279_ERZ654774 | MGnify/ENA primary metagenome ERZ654774 (study PRJEB26926, sample SAMN06164701) | human gut metagenome | biome: ENVO:00009003; feature: ENVO:2100002; material: ENVO:00002003...
AGATTTCTGCCTGTCTCGTGGGCTCGGAGATGTGTATAAGAGACAGGTCCGTGCCTTCCGGAAAGAGCGCCCAACCTGCCGCGCCCATTGAACCCAGCATCTTTTCGACCCTGGCCTGTTCCTTGGCATCCCGGCTGGTGGTTTTTCCCACACGGAAGGGTATGCCGAAAATCTCGGAGAACATATCCCAGAAACTACAGACATTCTTCTTCGGTATGGTGTGTTGGGCGCATTTCAGGTAGAGTCCTAAATCATTGGGCGCACCTACTTCAATGATCCAGTCCGCCATCTCCGAATTGCGGTAATCGTAACCGTTCTGCCATCTTTCCTGCTGGTTTACCACCAGTACGCCGTATTCCGGGATAACATGACGGCGGGGAACCAGCAGCACATTGCTGAATGCGGGTACACCGTCCACCACAATGATGTCCCCCAGCTGGATGAGCGAGTGTCCCCAGTAGATGCTGTCCAATGCCAGGTCCATGAAGGTCTTGAACCAAGAGGATTCAAAGACCGCCGTTAAATCCGGTTTCTCTACTCCCTTTTTATTTACAATCCGGAAGCTCTTGTTCAGTACGTAGCCTTTGCGCTGTCCCACGCAACCGGTGAGGTGCATGTCCACTTCCACATCACCATACACGTTGTATAGCGGCACACGGTTGGGATAGTCTACATTGATGGCATATTGCCAGGCGTTTCGCCAAATGCGCAGGTCTTTCTTAGTGAGCGCCTCAGTCTGTAGCTGCAGGTTTACGGATAGCTGTGTCACTCGTTTCAGTTCGGCCGGGTTGTCCAGATTCACACGTCCCACTTTTACGGGATTCTTCTTATAATTACGGTTTCCCATAACTCTTTAATTTTTAATTTTTAATTCTTAATTTGCCTGCACCCTACCAGATATAATCGTTTTTGGGTGCTGATCCGTAGCGGACCGGGTTTTGATAGTCTTCTTCTCCGGAAGGCCCGGTGATGGTGGGGATATCAGGAGTGGTGCGTCCTGCCTGTATCTCTTTCAGATAGTCCAGTGCTTCTTTGTATCGTTTCTCACGAACTTCATAGCCCATCTTCTGGGGCAGTGAGCAGCACATGTGATAGAGCGCGATATCGGTGGCGCATCCCACCAGTTCCGCATCCCGTTCTTCACCTTCACGGGCGAATGTCGCTTCTACGTCGTAACGTCCCCGCAATGCAGCGGCAATGCGGGACATGGCACGCAGTTCCGCTGTCTTCCGGTTTTCTTCGGAACTCTGCTGCATGATCTTCAAGGCATCGGCCCCGACTTGTATATAGTCCTCTTCCGTAATGAACATAAGTTGATTTATGAATTTAGATTTATGATTTATGGCTCTTACCACGACTGTGACGGCGGTTGTCTCAATCCCATGCGCGGTGTGAAGCTTTCTTCCCGTACCTGCTTTTGCAGTTTGTAGATGGCACCTTCGTCGGCATCCGGTCCGTCATCGTGGGCGCGGCTGCCTTTTTCAAAGGCGAGGGTCTGTTCAATGCCGGTCTTCATGTCGTTATCGTTCTTCAGCTTTTCGTTGTAGTATACAAAGCCTCGTTCCCACAACGGGCTGATCGCCTCGATACGGGCGAACTTGTCCGGCTTCTTTCGCTTGTCGGCGGTAACGGGTACCTGGTATCCGCGCAGGTTGCCTTCACGCTCGAATTCATCCAGTATGGTATCCTGCATGAAGTTGGCCTCCATGTAGATGGTTACGGCGGCATCCTCGGGCAGCGATTCCCAAAGATCATATACCCAGCGTACCATTTCCCCTACGCTGCATTGGCGGACAAAGGCCCGGAGGCAATGCAGTTCCGAACGCTTGGCGGTCTTCAGCCCGGCATGCGGGCGTCCCCAGAGTTTGGCGGCCTTGTAGTCGTTCTTGCTGCTATCCTTGAACGAAGGGTCGATGTAGAGCACCAGACTTTCATAATAGCATGGCTTCAACATGCGGCGCCATTGTATCCAGCGTTCCTGGAAGACGGCGCCATCTGTGACTGGGTTGTGCATGTATTCCTTTTGGAAGCTGCGGTAACCCATGAACTTTTCGCGGCTGCGCAGCAGTTCGATGGTGTAGCATTCAGGCCAGGCGGGCGTGCCGTCTTTGGTGATGGCATAAACCGTGCTGGTGTAGACGGTGTCGCTGTCTATGATCCGCTGGAGCACGCTGTTTTTGCTGATCAGGTTTCCCACTATGATGAAGCGTCCTTCCTTGCCGCCGAAGCAACCGAACAGGGCTTCCTTGATCCACTTGGTCATCTCGCGTACACGGGCTTCACTGCGGCACATTTCGTCATCATCCAGGTCATCTACGATGATATAATCCGGACGCATGTCGCGAAACCGTAATCCTCGAGGCGACTGGCCGCGACCACGGCTAAAAAAGGCACATTGGTCTTTGGTTACGAACTCTCCTTCCTGCCAGCATCCGGCGTTGTATTGTTCGCCAAAGTCTTCGATAATGTACTGGTTGAACTGGAGCTCCGCCTGAAGGTCACCCAGCAACGCGTCGGCATTGTCTTCACTCTTGCCCACCAACACCATGACGTGCAGCATACCCTTGAATTTCAGCCATAGCGGTACGCCCACATCCAAGTGTACCGACTTGGCATGTCCGCGCGGCCACTTGAAGACTGCACGCATCTCCGGGTGTTTCTCGATGTAGCGGGCGGCGTCATTGTGAAATTTGGCATTGGCACATTGGCAGTAATGGCTGATGTATCTCCGGCAGAAATAATCATAATCCTTCAAGGCACGGGCGATGTTCTTCTTTCGCTCTGCCTCACTCTCCGGCTTGCGCTTCGAGGTGATTCGCAGTAACCGGTTGCAATGCTCTTCCCACCGTTTGAGGGCTTCTTTCTTTTCCTCCGCTGTCATTTCTGCTTGAATTTGATGTTCATGAAGTCGCTGTGCAACTGGTTAATGAGCATGACCATTTTGTCATCCACTTCCGGGTACTCTTCGCGATGGGTCACCAGCCAGTTCTCGAATTCAATAATGGTATCCACCTTGTTCACAATGTTGGTGTTCCGGTTGATTTCCTTAATGCCCTTTGCCGCTTTGATCAGAGAATCAGTCATACGGCTGATGCTTTTTTCATCCGCATCTGTATTTTCTATAGCTTCTCCCAGCTTGGAAAGCGTCATGGATGTGATGGACTCCTTACTCATCTCGCGGGCGGTCCGTTCCTCCTTCCATCTTTCCTGATTCACCCAGCGGCTGACAGACTGCCTGCTGATTCCGGTGAGGTCCACAATTTGCATGATGGGCGTTCCCTTCATGTAAAGGTGTTTGGTCACCGCTTTCTGTTTACTCATGTCTTTTGCCATACCTTTTTACTGCTTGATTATAAGGGCAAAGTTGCGAAGCCCGGGACAGGCACCGAAAAAACGGCGGAGGGGTTGCAAGGTATTACAGAGAGGCTGCACGCTTGCTCGCAACCGTTGCACACTTTTTTGTGCGCTTATGTGCGTAGCCGTAAGTTTGCGGCAAAATGAGACGCAAATCATGGGAAAAAGAATCAGGATATCAAATGAAAGATTGAATTGCTTCGGTACTTGGGTAAAGACCGACGGTGTGGATTACGAGCAGTTCCAGAAGAATCCCGTCATGTTGTGGATGCACTGGCGGGGTATCATTATCGGCTGCATCAAGGACCTGAAAGTGGAAGGTGCCGATATCACGGGCGAGCCCTATTTTGATGAGGTACGCGATGAGTCGAAGCTGGCGAAGCAACAATGGGACAAAGGCACGCTGAAAATGTGCAGCCCTTATTTTGAAATTATAGAAACGAGTGAGGACCCGGCCTTGCTGCAACCCGGACAAACCCGGCCTACCGTCACGAAGTGCAAACTGATGGAAGTCAGCATGGTGGATATGGGCGGCAATGACGACAACATCGTGATGCTGTCCTATCAGGGCAACGAGTTGAAACTTGCTGCCTGCGAAGACAGTGCCGCCCTGCCATTACTGAAAACGAACGGCGGAGAAATTCCGCAAAACAATAATTCTAAAACAGAAGAGACTATGAACGTAGATTTCAAAGCTATCGCCCTGAAGCTGGGCCTGCCGGAGACGGCAACAGAAGCGGACATTCTTGCCAAGGTAGGCATCTTGCTGGGATTCCAGACCGCAAATGTGGAACTGCGCAAGCAGCTTGACGAGATCAAACTGGCTGGTGTGACGCAGATGGTGGATGAAGCCATCAGGGCGGGAAAGTTCAACGCGGACAAAAAGGAGCATTTCATCAGCCTTGGAAAAACGATGGGGGCGGATGCACTGAAGTTGACACTGGACAGCATGGCTGCAGTAACGAAACCGTTGCAGTTGCTGAACACAGACGGCAGGGTGGCAGGTTCCATGACAACCGGACAGTGGAATAAGCTGAGCGAAGTGCCTGAAGCGCAGCTAAAACTGATGCGCGAGAACGATCCGGACAAATACCGTGCCTTGTACAAGGCTGAATACGGCATTGACTGTCCGAAATTCAAATAATAATTAACTATTAAAAATTAAAATCGAATGAATTCTATTTTGAAATTTATTTGCGGTACGCTGTTCAACGTCCTGATGGGTGTAGTTCTGGCGTCATTGGTAGGGGTAAGCCCTGCATTGGGAGCGGTGTCGGGAGTTGTCATTCCGGCAGCATTGGGCGGATTTATGCCTGTCGGTGCAGCTTTAGAGGGTGTGTATACTGAAGTATGGACCGGGGAGCTGATTAAACGCCTGAATGCCGGACTGAAAGCGGACTGGCTGAACGGCATTCCGGATTATTCGGCCAAAGTGGATAATGAAGTCATCCATCTGGTAGATGTGGGAGGTGATCCGGACGTACTGGTGAACAATACCACATATCCAATTCCCGTTCAGGACTTGACGGAAAGTGATGTTCCCGTCGGTCTGGACAAGTTCCAGACGAAGGCTACCCGCGTGACGGACGACCAGCTCTATGCCTTGTCCTTCGACAAGTATTCCGCCGATGTGGAACGTCATGGAAATGCCATCCTGACGGTGAAGTGCAAGAAGGCCGCCCATGCTTTGGCTCCTTACAGCCATACGGATAAGACTCCGGTTATTCCTACCAGTGGTGATGCGGATGCGTCGGGACGAAAGAAGATGACTGTCAAGGATATCATTGCTTTGAAACGCGCCTTCGACAATATGGAAATGCCTGAAGACGGGCGTGTGCTCGTACTCTGTCCGGATCATGTGAACGACCTTCTGGAAGCCGATCAGGCTTTCAAGGACAAGTACTACAATTACACCACCGGCAAGTTGCTGAACATGTTCGGTTTCGAGGTATACACGTACGTCAACTGTCCTTATTATACGAATGCAGGCGTCAAGGTGGACTACAAAACCGTTCCGGCGGCTACGGATACGAAAGCGTCTTTCGCTTTCTACCGTCCCCGCATGTTCAAGGCGCAGGGAAGCACGAAGATGTATTACAGCGAAGCACGCACCAATCCTACCACGCAGGAAAGCTTGGTGAACTTCCGTCATCACTACATCGTGTTGCCTAAAAAACTGGAAGCCTTTGGCGCTATCTATAGCTACGATGGCAAAACCGCACAAAGCAAGGAACAGGCTGTCCCGGCCGAAAAACGTTGGGCACAGGTTCGCCGTGAAGCCGCTGAAGCTGCGGCCGCCAAAGCTGCGGAGAATCCGGTATCTGATGACCCCAACGGAGAACTGGAGGCGTAGTGTATGGGCGCACGAGGATTACGCAATAACAACCCGCTGAACATCCGTCTCTCTGCCACTACCCGGTGGCGGGGGGAAGTTCGCCCCTCATGTGCTCCCTCGTTCTGTCAGTTCGAGACAATGGCCCACGGTTATCGTGCGGGGTTGAAGCTGTTGCAGAACTACCGGAAGCTGAACGGTTGCCGTACGATATCAGACTTCATCAACCGATGGGCACCACCGGTTGAAAACAACACTTCGGGCTATATCAGCCGGGTATGTAAAGAGATGCAGGTGCCCAACAGCTATGTGCCTGATGTGAATGACCGGGCGACCATGTGCGCTTTCGCAGCCGCGATGTCTCTGGTTGAGAACGGAGTGCCTGCTGTGATGGCGGACGTGCAAGCCGGTTGGAATTTACTTTAATGATTAACGATCAGTGATTAGCCATGAACTCGGACTTGATAATGCAGATTCTTCAGTGGCTTGTGCCAAGCGGCATTGCCGGTTCCTTGTGGGCATGGCTGAGACACCGGGAGAACAACAAGGTAATCGCCGCCAAAGAGCGGAACGATGCCTATAAGGAAATGTACGACAACTTGTCGGGAACATTAATAGACTTACAGAATGAAAACATCAAACTTTACAAGGCTGTACGTGAGCTTAACCGTACCATTCAGAGGGCTTCTACTTGCAAGCACTATGCTGATTGCCCTATCCGCGGCGAGCTGCAAAAGTCAGGGACAATTGACACGGAGCACCGGCCGAACAGACAGTCTGCAAAACGTAAAACAATTCGCGCTCCTGCAAGACCCGGTGCCTCCCAGTATGGCGAAGACGGTATTCCCTACCGGGATGCTGAAACAGATACCTATAGGGACGGGGTTCAGTAAGCGCAGCGGGCAGGCTACGGTGAACGTTACCCGGCTGTCGAATGACAGCATCGAAGTAACCGCTACTTGTGACAGCCTGGCACGGCAAGTCATTCTGTTGTCGGAAGAGTTGACGCGAATCAGAAGCGAAACTTCGGAAGAGGTGGAGAAACTGCCGCCTGAAGTGATAAAAGAGCCTACGAGCTTTCAGTGGTTTCAAATCTGGATAGGGCGGATAGCCGTTGCCGCCCTTGTCCTGATCATGATTAGACGGCGATTAAAGAACATTTAAAAACAATGAGCTTATGAAAGCAATATATGGATTAGCCCAGGCAAAATTTGACAACAAGGTAATCGGCTGGATAGACGAGCAAGGTCTTCAGCCGGCAGGTACCGCCCCTACGCAAGTAGACGTATACGCCGCCCAGGTGAAGGATGGGCCGGTGGTGACAATAACCAGCAATCCGGGGAAAAAAGCCTTCACGTGCAGCCTGATAGACCTGTCGACAGAGAACCTTATGAGTGTCATCGGTGGCACTAAGGATGCGAACGGCAACTGGGAACCGCCTGAGAAATGGGAAAAGACCGGTGTGATGGATATCTTGTGTGACAGTGGCGAAACGATCCGCTTTTTCAACGCGAAAGTCACGGGTAATGATTTCGCCAACGGCATCAACTCGCAAGGAGTACTGGCTTTGGCCCTGAACATCGAGCTGCTGAGAAATGAAGACGGCAAAAGCCTGAAGATATTTGCCAAAGGCATCGACCCAGAAACGGGCGCGCCGGCAGTGAAGCCTGAAGGATGACGGACTTCAATATAGAACTCCTGGCGGAAAAGATAATGTCGGATGCAGGCATTTCTCTTCCGCTTCGGCTTCTCGGGGGAAGACATATTCGCTGGGTGATGCGGGTACCGACGTTGGAAAGCCGTTGCCGCATGGCACGCATGTACCTGAAGATGGGAGTGACATATAAGGAGCTGAAGGCATACACCTTCGAGCAGAAACTGGAGTTCATGCAAAAGCATACGAAGACGGTGAGCCGCATGGTGGCTTACGGCATCGTGCGTGGCTGGTTTTTGGGATGGTTGCTTAACCGTCCTGTGGCGTGGATGCTGAGGAACTGCATGCATCCTGTGGCATTGGAAGAAGCCTGGATGATCATTCTCAATGTAATGAATACTGTCCCTTTCGGAAATACTATCAGATTGGCGGAGGTGCTGAACCTGATGTCGCCCAACCTGAGCCAAAAAAGAAAATAGAACGGGAGTTAAAAGGGTATACAGAACCCGCCCATAGCCCGTTCGGACTGATAGGACAGATAGCCCGTGACACGGGCTGGAGCATGAAGTACATCATGCGGGGCGTGAACTACCCGGCGCTGATGCTAATGTGGCAGGATTATCCCCGCCATGTGGATGGAAGGAAGAAAACTACGCTGGAGTACTTGCGTGAACTGGAGGCGGAAGAGGACAGGAAAACCGCTTCCGAAGATAATGATCCGCTAAGTTATTTACGAAAATTAGAAGAAGAGGAAAACTGAGATGGAACCCATACGACTTGAAATATTCCTGGATGACAGGACACGCAACGGTATGCAGTCGGCACAGCGGAACATTACCGGGATGGAAACGCAGATGCAGGAAGTGATCAATATCCTGAAAAAGGAATTGACCGGCTTGCAGTCCGCATTCAAGGATGCACTGTCTACGGGCGTTTCCTCGCCTTCCGACCTGGCGGATATTCAAGCTTTGAAAGGTAAGATCGTGGAGTTGGAGGAAGAGCTGAAACGATTGAAGAAACAGGCGGAAATACCAGTGAAGCCGAATATCGACCTGTCGGGTTACATTACGGATGAAATCAGAGCCATGGAGAGTTCCGGAGAGAGGGTGAAGGCCATTATCATCAATATACAGAAGGATATAGACTCACTCCGGCAGAAATCGTTGGAATCGGCGGCGACGGGCGTTATTAATCCGGAAGATACGTCAAAGATAAAGGCGCTGGAGGCACAGGTACGTTCGCTGACTGAAACGCTGGTGAAATATGAAGTGGCCAAACAGGATAGCAATGACACACCGGTCATGCGGTATGACCCGGCACCGAAACTGAACAATGTCAAGATGAGCATGCAGCAGATCGCCCGCGAACTTCCGGCACTGGCGATGGGACCGCAGATGTTTTTCTTGGCGATATCCAATAACATTCCGATATTTACGGATGCGGTGGCGTCCGCCCGTAAAGAATATGAATTGATGACGGCCGCGGGTAAGAAGGCAACACCGATCTGGAAACAGTTGCTGACTTCGTTGTTTTCATGGCAGACGGCGATGGCGGCGGCTATTACGCTGACGGTGGTGTATGGTAAGGAGATCGGGGAATGGGTGAAGGGATTGTTCAAAGCAAAAAACGCTACGCTTGATTTATTATCTGCCGAGCAGGAAATGGCTTTAGCACGTAGTAAATCGTCAGATAGCATTAAAAAGGAACGTGCGGAACTGGATATCCTGTATGCTAAATTGAAAAATACGTCCTTATCAACGAAGGAACGCACGGCTGCTGTCAACGAATGGACAAAGCGATATCCGGAGTACGCCAATATTCTTGACGGTGAGAATATCAACCTTTCCAAGTTGGAGTCTGCTTATAAAGCTTTAAGTAAGGAAATTTATGCCAATGCCGTGGCAAGGCATTATGTAGACAAGGTAGCGGATTTGTCTGTTAAGAAAGAAAAAGAAGAAATAAAGCGGCTCAATCAGAGAGCGACCTTGATGAAAGCACAGCGTCGGGTAGAACAAGCCGAAGCAGAGAAGGTTGCTGCCCAACAGGCGCAACAGAAAGGTTTATATGGTTCCGGCAACCGGTTATCAATAGCCAATGATGAATTATCCTCTGCCAATAAAGATTTGGAAAAACAGCAGAAGATATATGATGATATCGTAAATAACGTAAAGGACTATGATAGAAATATCAAAACCATAGCCAATCATGTAGATACTCTTAATCTGTTTCCCCAACCCGAAGAAGGAACTTACGACTACTGGAAGCAGCAACAGGACCTTGCGGAAGGCGTATTGAAAGAAATCAAGTCCGATGTAAAGAAGACTCTGGATGATGCTGCTAAAGAAGGTACCGACCTGTTTTCCTTGGGCATTGACAAGTCCGTGGTGGAAACATACAAAAAGGCGACCGATCAGATAAAGGAAGCCCGTAAAAAACTGAAGGTCTATGATAATGGAGATGGAAAGACAACAGGCGGTACCGATAAGAGTGATTACCGGTCCGAACTTGCTGATGCCCGCCTGCGTGCCCAACAAAAGTTGGAGGCTGCCACAGTACAGGTAATGCAGGAAGGTGCTGAGAAACGGCGTAAACAGGCAAAGCTGGAATATGATGAGGAACTGTCCCGCATTGACCGACAAGAGAAGAAGCTGACTGAAAAACTGAATAAAGCCAAGAAAAGCGGCAAGAAGGTTAGTCCGGATGAATATAAACAAGTGCAAAGCGATGCAGGCACCGAACGTGCCGCCGCTCTCCTTATTTATGAAGGCGAACTGGAAAAGATCAATAAAGAGGTCACTGAAAAGGAACGCAAGAAGCTGGAAGAATATGAGAAACAATTCCAGGGATATATTGCCAAACGTACGTCTACGAAAAAGGATTTTAAGACTAAACGTGATGTCTTGCAGAAAGGCGGCGCCTCCGATGAAACCCTCAAAGAGCTGGATTATCAGGAAGAAAAGACCCTGGAGGATATTGACAACGAGTTCGCCACCCGCGAGGAAGTATTCAAGTCCTGGGCGGCCAATGTAGTGAATCTCAACCTTAAAGAACTGCAGCGCCTGCTTGCGGAAGCGGGACAGGAACTGGAACGTGCAGAATCTCAGAATCCGAACGACGAGGGACTGGCCACAAAGCGTGCTAAAGTCAGCACCTTGAAGAACACTGTCAGCAGCAAAAATAACAGTAAGGAAAAGAGTAAGGAGAACAAGAAAAGCATTAAGGAATGGTCGGAACTGAACCGCGTGCTGGGAGATGTGGAAAACTCTTTCAACGACATAGGCAATTCCGTAGGAGATGTAGCCGGCGATATTATCAAGACTGCCGGAACCATATCCACGTCTACCCTGAGCATCATTGACGGCATTACTACTTTGTCTGAAAACTCAGCGAAAGCTATAGAAGGGACCACTGAAACGGCAGCGGAGGCCATGTCGACTGTTGAAAAGGCTTCCGTCATCCTTGTTATCATTTCAGCAGCCCTGAAAGTGGCAACCGCCATCGCAAGTCTTTTCAAGCGTACGGACTATATGGAAGAATTCCGGAAAGAAATGGCCAAACTGAACTATGAACTGGCACTTGCCAAACTGAATGCGGAGATATCCACCGATAAGAACAGTATTTTCGGTGATGACCTTTGGAGCAATGCCATCAAGAATGTAAACCTTGCCAAAGAAGCTTTGGACAAGTATAACGGCACTTTGGATAAGATTAAGAACCGCAAGATACTCAGTGGCTTTGCAGGTGTAACAATGGAGGCCATGGGCTTGAAAAATACATTCAATTCTCTTGGCAGTTCCATTGCTAACATGCAAGTTCAGGTGCAACATAAAACATGGTTTCGATCCACAAAGTATAAGTCTTTGAAGGATGCTGTTCCCGAATTGTTTAATGCGGATGGTACCGTTAATCAAGATGCCCTGGAAAAATTCATAGGGTCCGATACTTTCAAAAAACTGAGTGGAGAGAATCAGCAATACCTGCAAGAAATGTCGGATTACTGGAAGGCATACCAGGAAGCGGTAGAAAAGGTGAAGGATTACCTAACTGATATCTTCGGAGACCTCGGAAGCATTCTTACCGATACGTTGGCGGATTCATGGGCAAATGGTACGGACGCCGCTACCGCCTACTATGAGAGTGTGTCGGAAATGCTGGAAAGTCTGGGAAAGCAGATGATTTATTCTACCCTGTTTGGTGATATCTTTGAAAAAGCGCAGAAAAAAATGCTGGACGTGACACAGAATGCCGACCTGTCTGCCGACGAGAAGTTCAAAGAGTATATCAAACTACTGGGCAGCATGACGGATGAAGTATTGGGAAAACAAGGTGATTTCAACGCATTGCTTGAGGCTTACCAGCAAATGGCAAAAGACAAAGGCTTTGATCTGTTCAAGCCGGAATCTTCTTCCCAGTCCGGACAGAGCGGTTCCTTCACGGCCATGAGCCAGGAGCAGGGGACGAAACTGGAAGGATTGTTTACCTCCCTTCAGGATCATGCCAGTGGAATGCACCAGTTGCTGGAAGAGCTGAAGCAAGGACGTTCCGCGGATCATGAGATATTCGTGCAAATCGCGGAAAATACCGCCTATTGCAAGTTGCTGGAAGATATACTTGAAATTATGACCCGGCAGGATCGTGACGGGTTTAAAATGAAAGGATAAAGCTATGGAAGATTTAACCGGATATATGGCCATCAACGGCAAGGATGCCTGGACGGAGTATTCCGCTTTTCTCTGTGAGGATAAGCAGGATGATAATACCAATTTCGACGAGCTACTGAAACCGTTGGAGATGAAGGACTATACTGCTGTAGACTTTCGGGAACGTGACGGCGAAGAACTACCCGATGTACTGCCTTCTCCTTGCTACAAGGCTCATGACGTGACGTTGTATATTGCTATATATGCTTTGACATTGGCGGAATATAACACCCGCCGTGCTACACTCATGGAAGTGATCCGTGCGGGCTGGGTGAATCTGAAGGTGAAAGATTTACCGGCAACATATCGCTTCTATTACAAGGGAACTACGGATGCGAAAGTATCAACGGATATCACGGATGGTAGGATCGTGGGACGCTGGAAGATGAAGTTCAGAGAACCAAAACCGGGACTCCCCACAGAGTAACGCCGAATTTCACAGAGTTTAAATGATGATTAAATATTGTTTGAATGGAGCTTAAAATCTATAATCAGAATGCAGACCTGAAACTGACGGCCAGTACGTCTTCATCATCAACCTGGAACAATGAGTTGATGGCGGAGAATGCCATATCCGTTTCTTTCACACATCCTTTCTATGTTCCGCTGGATGTGAACGACTATGTGCTGTTATCGGGTGTAAAGTTCAGTATCAATAAGGAATATAAGCCAAAGCAGAAGTCCACCCTGGAGTACACCTATTC
>ENA-UBDJ01001127-UBDJ01001127.1-human-gut-metagenome-genome-assembly--contig:-NODE-1127-length-12582-cov-5.517442_pt1 | contig 12582 bp, 10 predicted proteins | sample MGYA00244279_ERZ654774 | MGnify/ENA primary metagenome ERZ654774 (study PRJEB26926, sample SAMN06164701) | human gut metagenome | biome: ENVO:00009003; feature: ENVO:2100002; material: ENVO:00002003...
AGATTTCTGCCTGTCTCGTGGGCTCGGAGATGTGTATAAGAGACAGTTTCTGAACAAAATACTTAATCATCTTCTCCGTCACGGTATAATCAGAGATTACTCCTTGTCTGAGTGGTCTTACCGCAATAATATTTCCCGGTGTTCTTCCAAGCATCAGACGCGCTTCTTCACCAATTGCCTTGATCACATTCGTATCACGATCAAATGCGACAACTGATGGTTCTTTCAGAACAACCCCTTTTCCTTTCACATATACCAGTACACTGGCTGTCCCCAAATCTATTCCAAGATCTACTGACATCATAATTTCTATATCTCCCTTCTAAAACGCTCTTTTACTGTTCTCAGCAATCTACTGCAAATAAACAACTTTGTCTGTTACTGATTCCAGCATTCTCTTTCCTCAATCAAGTGTCTTTTTTCCCTTGAAGGGGTTTATCGTTACTGTTTTTTTCACTCTTACTGTTGTCAATATTATGTAACCAAAACAGTAATGTTTTATCATCCGCATACTTTAGTATAATAGACTTCGCTTAAAATAGAAAGGCATTTTTTGCATATATTTTACGACTTTTTTCGACTTTTTTTCGTCTTTATTTCTCCAATATAGACGCAATATATTTCCCTGTATAAGAATTTGGATTCTTTGCGACCTCTTCCGGAGTGCCACTTGCCACAACAGTTCCTCCGCGGTCTCCTCCTTCTGGTCCAATGTCAATAATATAGTCTGCCGTCTTAATCACATCCAGATTATGTTCGATTACAATTACTGTATTTCCATCACCGGAAAGTCTGCGGAGAATCTCTGTTAATTTATGCACGTCCGCAAAATGAAGTCCTGTCGTAGGTTCATCCAGAATATATACCGTTTTTCCGGTACTGCGTTTGCTAAGTTCTGTCGCAAGTTTAATTCTCTGTGCCTCGCCACCTGAAAGCTCTGTAGAAGGCTGTCCCAAACGAATATACGACAATCCGACATCTCTCAACGTCTCCATCTTTCTTCGAATACTTGGCACGTTTTCGAAGAAATCTACCGCTTCTTCCACTGTCATATTCAATACATCATAAATATTTTTCCCTTTATAGCGTACTTCCAGAGTCTCACGATTGTAACGCTTTCCACCACAGACCTCACATGGAACATAAACATCCGGAAGAAAATGCATCTCGATTTTCAGGATTCCGTCTCCTGCACATGCTTCGCAACGTCCCCCTTTAACATTAAAGCTAAACCGTCCTTTCTTGTATCCACGTGCTTTTGCATCCGGCGTTCCTGCAAACAAATCTCGGATCAAATCAAACACGCCTGTATAAGTGGCAGGATTTGACCGTGGCGTCCTTCCGATTGGTGACTGGTCGATATTAATCACTTTGTCAACCTGCTCTAGCCCTTCTATTCTCTTATGTTTTCCGGGGATTGTTCTTGCCCGGTTCAAGTCTCTTGCAAGTCTTTTATATAAAATCTGATTCACAAGAGAACTTTTCCCCGATCCAGACACTCCCGTTACACAAGTCATAACTCCCAAAGGGAATTTTACATCAATGTTCTTGAGATTATTCTCTTGTGCACCGACTACCTTCAGATAACCTGTCGGCTTCTTTCTTTCTGTCGGAACCGGAATCCTGATTTTTCCACTCAAATACGCTCCTGTGACAGAATTTGGATTTTTCATAATTTCCTGTGCATTTCCCACAGCAACAACCTGACCGCCATGTTCTCCTGCCCCCGGACCGATATCTACTATATAATCCGCTGCCAGCATCGTATCTTCATCATGTTCTACTACAATCAATGAATTTCCAAGATCACGCAAATGTTTCAGCGTCGCAAGAAGTTTATCATTATCTCTTTGATGAAGTCCGATACTCGGCTCATCCAGAATATATGCAACTCCGACCAGACCTGATCCAATCTGTGTTGCAAGTCGAATTCTCTGTGCTTCTCCACCGGAAAGTGTTCCCGTCGCACGCGCAAGCGTCAGATAATCCAGACCGACATCCATCAAAAAACTGATTCTTGCTTTGATCTCTTTCAGAATCTGATTACCAATCAACTGCTGCGTCTCTGTCAATTGAAGTTCATCTAAAAATTTCTGAAGACGTTCTATAGAAAGTGTTGTCACTTCTGAAATATTCTTATCTCCAACTGTTACAGCTAAAGCCCCCGGCTTCAAGCGCTGTCCTTTACAGGCTGAACATGGTGTAATATTCATAAATGTCTCATATTCTGCTTTCATCGTCTGAGAACCTGTCTCACGGTAACGACGTTCCACATTCTTGATCAATCCTTCAAATGCAACCGGATAAATCCCTTCGCCTCTCTGACCTTTATAATAAACCTTCACTTCTTTTCCATCTGTTCCATAAATCAAAACATCATGGATTTCTTTCGGATAGTCCTCAAAAGGGGTGTCCAGATCAAAATGATATTCTTTACAAAGTGCATCCAGAATTGCACGTGTGAAGCTGCTCTTGTCTGTACAGGACTGCCATCCTAAAACTGCAATCGCACCTTGATTAATAGACAACGACGGATCCGGAATCATCAGTTCTTCTGAAAATTCCATTTTGTATCCAAGTCCAAAACATTCCGGGCAAGCACCAAATGGATTGTTAAAAGAAAAACTGCGTGGCTCAATCTCATCAATACTGATTTCACAGACAGGACAAGAAAAACTCTGACTGAAATTCATTGGCTCTCCATCGATCACATCTACAAGAAGCAGTCCCTCTGCCAGCTGAAGTACATTTTCCACGGAATCTGTCAGTCGCTTTTCAATTCCAGGTTTTACTACAAGACGATCTACAATAATCTCAATATTATGCTTGATATTCTTATCTAATGTAATTTCTTCTGAAAGCTCATACATATTGCCATCCACACGAACACGAACATATCCACTCTTTTTTGCACGTTCGAAAAGCTTTGCATGTGTTCCTTTTCTTCCACGTACAACAGGTGCCAAAAGCTGTATCTTCGTTCTCTCCGGAAGCGCCATAATCTGATCCACCATCTGATCTACCGACTGTTTTGCAATCTCACGACCACATTTCGGGCAATGCGGAATTCCAACTCTCGCATATAATAATCGAAAATAATCATAAATCTCCGTAACAGTTCCAACTGTGGAACGTGGATTGTGGTTCGTTGATTTCTGATCGATAGAAATTGCAGGTGAAAGCCCTTCGATACTTTCTACATCCGGTTTCTCCATCTGACCAAGAAACTGTCTTGCATAGGAAGACAGTGATTCCATATAACGTCTCTGACCCTCTGCATAAATTGTATCAAATGCAAGAGAAGATTTTCCAGAACCGCTAAGTCCCGTCAAAACAACCAGTTCATTTCTTGGGATATCTACATCTATATTCTTCAGGTTATTCTCATTCGCGCCTCGTATCTTAATGTACTGTCTGGCGTCCATTTTCTTACCCATTTTGTAATCTCCTATTCCATATCATTGAGCATCTTTTTTAATTCAACAAGCTTATCACGAAGTTCTGCCGCTGCCTCAAAGTTCAATTCCGCTGCTGCCTTCTTCATCTGTTTCGTCAAATCCGCGATCAGTTTCTCCAGTTCTTTCTGGCTCATGGACTCCGGATCTTTTTCAAGCCGCATCTCTTCTGCCGCAACCTTCTTAGAGATACTGATCAGATCACGCACTGACTTCTGAATCGTCTTCGGCGTGATTCCATGCTCTTCATTGTATCTCATCTGAATCCCACGACGACGCTGTGTCTCATCGATCGCCAGCTGCATTGATTCTGTAATCTTATCTGCATACATGATTACATGTCCTTCTGCATTACGCGCTGCACGACCGATTGTCTGAATCAGCGAAGTCTCTGAACGAAGGAATCCTTCTTTATCTGCATCAAGGATTGCAACAAGAGTGATTTCCGGAATATCAAGTCCTTCTCTCAAGAGGTTGATCCCAACCAACACATCAAACACATCCAGACGCATATCTCGGATGATCTCCGTACGTTCAAGCGTATCAATATCCGAATGAAGATATTTTACACGGATTCCTACTTCACGCATATAATCTGTCAAATCTTCTGCCATGCGCTTTGTCAGTGTTGTGACAAGTACTTTATTCTTCTTACTGATCTCTTTGTTCACTTCACCGATCAGATCATCAATCTGTCCTTCTACCGGTCGCACTTCAACTTCCGGATCCAGAAGTCCTGTCGGACGGATTACCTGTTCTGCTCGAAGAAGTTCATGATCCTTCTCATACTCTCCCGGTGTTGCAGATACAAACATCACCTGATTGATCTTACTTTCAAACTCATCAAAGTTAAGTGGACGGTTATCCTTCGCAGATGGCAGGCGGAATCCATAATCTACCAATGTCTGCTTTCTCGACTGGTCTCCGTGATACATTCCACCAATCTGCGGGATTGTCTTATGTGACTCATCAATCATCATAATAAAATCATCCGGGAAATAATCGATCAATGTATACGGAGCCTGTCCCGGTCGAAGCCCTGCCAAATGTCTGGAATAATTCTCAATTCCGGAACAAAATCCAGTCTCCTTAAGCATCTCAATATCAAAATTCGTTCGCTCCGCAATACGCTGTGCCTCTAAAAGCTTATCATTTCTCTTAAACTCTTTGACACGTTCTTCCAGTTCTTCCTCGATATCTGCCACCGCACGTTTGATATTCTCACGGTCAACCACGTAATGAGATGCCGGAAAGATTGCTACATGCTTCAGTTCGTCCTTCACTTCTCCTGTCAAAATATCAATCTCTGAGATCCTGTCTATCTCGTCTCCAAAGAATTCCACACGAATCGCTGTGTCACTCTCATATGCCGGAATGATTTCCAAAACATCTCCACGCACACGAAATGTACCACGGTGGAAATCCATATCATTACGATCATACTGGATCTCAATCAGCTTTGCCATTACTTCATCACGATCTTTGATCATACCAGGACGCAAAGAAACTACCATGTTCTGGTAATCTACCGGGTTACCCAGCCCATAGATACAAGATACACTTGCAACAATGATCACATCTCTTCGCTCCATCAGTGACATAGTTGCGGAGAGTCTAAGCTTATCAATCTCGTCATTGATGGACGAATCCTTGGCAATATATGTGTCTGAAGATGGAACATATGCTTCCGGCTGATAATAGTCGTAGTAGGAGACAAAATATTCCACTGCGTTATTTGGAAAGAACTCTTTGAATTCCCCATACAGCTGCGCAGCCAGCGTCTTATTATGTGCAATAATCAATGTCGGCTTGTTCATCTGTTGAATGACATTCGCCATGGTAAATGTCTTACCAGATCCAGTAACGCCAAGCAACGTCTGACACTGGTTTCCTTCTTTGAAGCCTTCGACCAGCTCTTTAATTGCCTGCGGCTGGTCGCCAGTTGGGTTGTATTGTGATACTAATTCAAAATGATCCATGTAATTTCTCCTGAGCGCTCTAATTTAGCGGTGATATTTTAGAAATAGTAGTTGTTTTCTTAGTATTGTTACTTGTATAGTATATCATTCAGGAGAAAAAAAGTACAGAACTAAATCGAATGTTTGTTCTGTACTTTTACATCTTAGCTCGATTCTACATACCTTTAAAATGTATCTGGATTTAAAGTCAAATTTTTTATTTCGTTGACAGAATAAACTTTTAAGATATATAATATTTTTATTACATTTGTAAGATTTGGAGGAATATCACATGAGCAATCTGCCTCAAATTTCAGAAGCTGAATTTGAAGTTATGAAAATCGTTTGGAAATACGCATCAATCAGCACCAATGAAATTACTGAAAAATTAACACAAATTTCCAGTTGGAGTCCTAAAACAATTCAGACATTGATTAAACGTCTCGTTTCTAAAAAAGCACTAACCTATGAAAAACAAAGCCGGGTTTTTGTCTATACTCCATTGGTCAAGGAAGACGAATATATTCGGCAGGAAAGTAATTCTTTTTTAAAGCGATATTATAATGGTAATATCACTTCTATGCTTGCCTCTTACATTGAGGATGATAAATTGTCTGAAGAAGACATTGCCAGCTTACGGAATCTTCTTTCCAATCATTAACCATGGGAGGAGCATATTTTGATATATTTTAGTTTTCGATTTTTACTCTGTAATGCCATCATTTGTATTTTTTTAGGTAGTTTACTGGGATTAAAAAATTTATTGCAAAGGCAATTATCCGCACGTGTGCAATATAATCTTTCGATTATATTTCTTGCCGTTCTAATTGTTCCCTTTTTACCGATAAACTCTGCCCCATCTTCTATATCGTGGAGACATTTGCTGACAGCCAGTTCAAGTACCAATGGTGACATTCAAACCACTTTTCTTTCTGGTAATGGTTATAATTTGGATAAAATAAATGATTTTGCTGTCTCTGTCAGCACCCAAATACCAACTTTTATTCACACATTACTTGTATTTTTCTGGAGTATCGGTATATTCATAATGTTTTTTCTTCTCTACCGCTCAGTAAAACAAGTAAAAGCCTTACATAGTTCTGCTTTACCTCTTCAAAATGAAGAACTAAACGCTCTTTATATAGAATGTTTAAACGAAGTGAACAGCAAGCATACCATTCCGATTTATAGTACAGCATTTTTGAAATCTCCTGTTTTGGCTGGTTTCCTGCATCCTCGCATTTATCTTCCAATTCACTTGATTTCAGATTTTAACGCTGGAACTATAAGCGCAACTGATATTCGATATATGCTTCTTCATGAACTGCAGCACTACAAGCATAAAGATATTCTAATTGGATATTTGATAAATACAGTAAATGTTTTCTACTGGTTCAATCCCCTAATCTGGTATTTTCTAAAAAGAATACATCAGGAACGGGAACTTGCCTGCGACAGTGCTGTATTACAATTATTGAAAGAAACAGAATACAAGTCATATGGAAATACACTGATTAACTTTGCCGAAACAATAGCTCTGTCTCCATTCCCTTTTACTATGGGAATCAGTGGAAATATAAAACAGTTAAAAGGACGCATTTTAAATATTGCATCATTCCACCAACCTACTTTTAAACAAAAAATTCATGGATATCTTATATGCATATTCGTCTCTACTATCATCATTGGATGCATTCCCATACTTTCTGTTTATGCTTCTGATCAGACTGGCTATCATTTTGACACAACCGAAAAGAATATTACTCAGCTAAATCTTTCTTCCAATTTTGGGGACTACACCGGAAGTTTTGTTTTATATGATCAGTCTGCTGATAAATGGAATATTTATAATATGGATCATGCTTCCACACGTGTATCACCGAATTCGACTTATAAAATATATGATGCATTACTTGGCTTGGAATCTGGAATTATTACACCAGAACATTCCACTTTCACATGGAATGGAGAACCATATCCTTTTAATTCATGGGAAGCCGATCAAGATTTAACCTCGGCTATACATAATTCCGTAAACTGGTATTTTCAGGCAATTGATTCACAGGCAGGTTTTGAAGCCGTAAGAACATTTTTACAGACAATAAACTATGGGAATCAGAATACTGGAACAAATCTAAATCTCTATTGGACAGATTTCTCTCTGAAGATATCACCCATAGAACAGGTGGAATTGTTACAGGATTTCTATCAAAATAATTTTCATTTTGACAGTAAAAATATCCAGGCAGTAAAAAAAGCCCTGCTGCTTTCCACTACTTCTTCCGGTTCTCTTTACGGGAAAACAGGAACCGGGCGTGTCAATGGTAAAGATGTCAATGGCTGGTTTATCGGATACATTGAAACAGCGAATAATACTTACTACTTCGCAACAAATATTCAATCCTCTTCTGGTGCAACTGGAAGTCAGGCTACCGAAATAACAGAATCTGTACTTTCTAATCTTGGTATTTGGAAATAAATAAAGAGAACTGATAGCATAATTTCCCGTTATCAGTTCTCTTTATTTCATTCTTCTCTACTGATCAATTCTGCAAATTGCCTAACCGGTACTGATACCTCGGTATATTATCAATACCATTATCTAAAATCCTGTTTCCAACATACTGAATCGTTCCATCATCCTGAATTTTCATCGTAAGTTCGTGTGTAATAACAACATCATTACATACAACAGAATCACATACTGCATGAATTGTCAAAACAATGCTTCCATCTTCATTGTGCCTGACTTCTGTTACTTCCGGTAAAGACAATCCAAAATGTGTTGGTGAATAATTACCACATCCCAATCGTTCCCAGATAAACATATTACTTTGTTCATCGTAGACCGCCCATTCTTTCAATTCTTCTTTTGTAACAGGAAGATATGTCATAATTACATTTTCGAACTCTTCTGCTGGAATTCCCACAACCTCTTTTTCTGCAGTAAATTTTTCTCCATATTTCATTTGATAAAAATATTCATAAAGTCCATTATAATCCAACCCCTGCATATCCTCCGCATTCCAGTTTGAACATAACAGATTGTTTCCCTGATAGCCGAACGTACTCACATATTTTTTTGAATATTCCCGACACTCCTCACTCAAAGGCTTTACCCGGATAATACAACTTCCATCTACAATCTCTGTCACTTCCGGTGGTTCAGGTACGCATAATTCATAACAGAAATTCCCATTTTCAGTATATGCCCATTCTTTTATTTTTGATAGCGATATGTATGTAAGTACAGGCTCTGTATCCTCACTCCAGATCATTTTTGCGGACATCACACTCATTTCTTTTCCATCATAACTATATTCTTTTCTGGTAATTCCACCATCTGTATCTGCTTCATATAAAATTACACTTCCTTTTTCTTCTTGTTCTGCAGATTTTAAAAATTGTTCCATCTTCTGATAATTATCCATAACAGAATAATGATCGGAACCAATGACCGGATTCCCATTTTGTTTGATAATTTCTTTCATCCGATTCATCATTTGCTCAGCAGTGTTCTGATCTGCTTCTTGTATTCCATTATATTCAGAATAAATGTCTCGGACAATGCCCATAATTTCTTCACAATCGTTCACAACTTCCTTTTTCTTGTCTTCATCGATTGGTAGATTATATCCCTTATCCGGATTTTCCATGGTAGTGTTTTTCTGATTCTTCTCATTTTTTACATCTGTGCTGTTTAACGATATCTTACTTTCACAGGAAGTCAGAATCATTCCTATACAAAGTACTAACAAAATACTTTTTCTTTTCATATTGCCCCCTAATTATTACTGTAATTCTCTTCCCACTCTTCTTCTGTTAACCTTGGCATATACCACCCTGCATTTGCATTTTGATCTGACCTGATCACCTTATTTGATAAATACTGGAAACTTCCGTCTTCCATAGGTTTTATCATCAATTCACTGGTGATTGCCTGATCTAACATTCTGATTTCCCATACTGCTTCTATCGTAAGTTTTAATGTTCCATCTTGTAATTTTTCATATGAGATAACTTCCGGATATGGCTCATATGGGAATTCACAATCATATAACCCTCGCGGTCTGTATCTAAAAGTTTTATTATCAGAGTTATAAAAAGTTCCCTTTTCAATCTCGGTATTACTAAATGGTAAATAGGTCTTTATAACCTCTTCAAACTCATCTTCTGGAACTTCATATTCTGCTCCACCATAATTTGCTTCATATGGAACTTGCTTTCCATATTTCATATAATACATTTTTTCATAAAGATCATAAAAATCAAGTTCCGTATAATTCTGGTTATCCCAATTTGTAATCAACAGATTATTAAGTGCATACCCCAACGGCATAACATATTTTCGATTCAATTCCCGGCATGTTTTATCTAATGGCTGCACTCTGAATCCAGTTTCACCCGGTGCTCCATCAAATCCCGGTGGGTGATATTCCTTCAGAAACAAATATCCTTTTTCTGTATATTTCCACTCATATGCTTCATATTCATCATAATAATTAGCCTGTGGACTATTATCCTTCCATTTAACCTGACATAATCGAACATTTATCTTTCCATTCATTGACTCTAAATGATATTGTATAATTTCCCCTTCATCAAATACAACAACAATATCAACTGCTGCCTGTTCTTCTTTCTCCGCTGCTTTGCAAAATTCTTCTACTTTTTCACGATTGACCATATCAATCTGATTATCACAATCTACTGCCGCATATCCTTTCTCTTCCAGACAATTGATAATTTTTCTTTTCGCCTTTAATGTATTTAACTCCGACTTCTCCTTCATATAAACAGACCGAAAAGTTTGCGCTGTTTTTTTTGCTTCTGCATTCATTTCAGATTCTACGGTTTCTTTCTTTTCTTCTTTTTCCGTAATTCGATTTTGGCCGCACCCTGTAAAAACAATAAGAACTATCAATATCATCGCAAATATCTTACATATGTAATAATTCCACATAAAAAATTTTTTTTCCTTCAAAATACTCATCCAATACTGTTGCATCTTTTTTAACAACATAACCACTTCCACCGATTCCTTTCTTCTAATTTTTTTGTTCCTTAAATCTTACGCTTGTAATATTTAAAAGTCAAGTCTATTTTCAGGAATTGTATACTCCAGATTCACCATTAGACTATCACACTTTTTCTCCTGCCTTTTAATATGCCGGGACACCATATCCGTAGATATTACTGCTTCCGATACGGTAACTCCGATATCATTGTCAATTCCCCGTCCGGTAAGATAACTGAACACATTTGTGTGATACCGATTTTCTTTTGGTAACAGCAGATGTTTTTCCACTGGAAGCTGCTCAGATACAGAAAGAGGCGGTTGAATATTTGCCTGTCCTGCAAAGCAATTCAACCGCCTCCAAAAAGCTGTAATCTTTTACTTTAATCAGATAATCCAGTGCTGACCTGCCACCAATTCCTCTGCTCCACCACATCCATTTACCATTAGATATCTTCAAACTGTCATGCGTTCTGGTGGTATAAGTGTTACCAGAAAAATGAACCAACTCATAAGGTTCATAATTTTTCAGATATGTCAGCAAGTCCATTCTCTTCGCTTCCTGCACAACCTCAGGTGGTATATATGGCATAAGCTCCTCTCCTTTCCTGCCCTAAATTGATATTTTTCATATCCGGGCATAAAAATAACCAGGCAATTTCTCATTCAGGAAACCACCCGGTTATGTAGCATTTTCATGCTAAGCAATCACTTTTTCGTCCAGAGCTTTGACTTCATCTATGGACAATTCTGCTATTTCAGCTATTTCTTCATATGATAATTTACCAGACTGCAACATACCTTTTGCAACCTTAATTGCTTTTGCATGTTCTGTTTCACGTGCAGTTTCATTTCTCATTTCTTCCATCGCTCTACACATAGTCGCAACTCCTTTCTCATCTTCTTTAAAATATCGAACTCGATCTGCCAGAATTTTATATTTCATATCCTTGGCATCGGTACAGGAAAAATCATGCATCAGCTTTCCTAATGCAGATTCGTCTTTAATTTGTGAGTTCACATATATAATATGCGATTCATCACCAAACAATTCGCCTGTTTCTTTTACCGTTCTGTCAATATGATAGATTGGTAATCCCACTTTCATTATATCATTTTCTGTAATAAAAATAACATAGGATTCACACAAATTTTCATATTTTTCACCCGGCTCTGTCACATTTGCATCGATAAGGCTACTGTTGTATCTTGCTCTTTTCACTCCGGCACCCTTATCACTTCTCTGTATTTCGATATTATACACTCTGTTTTCTGCATCAACCGCCAGTATATCCAGTCTTACTGAACGTCCCTGAAGATTCTTAATATCCTGCTGTCCGTTCACTCGCAATACTTTCAAATCTGTACGGTTTAAAATAATCTGAAGCAAAAATTCCGTACACACTTTATCTTCAAATACTTTTTGCATGAAATCATCATCCAGCAATCTCAGTCCCCGGAGACGCTGTAAATCTTCTTCATGTTTCCGGTCAAAATCTAATTCTTTTGTATTGTTCTCTGCCATAATATCACCTCTTTCTTTTTCCGTATCTTCCTTTTCTTCCGTTTGTTTATAACAGATTAACATAGTTTCTTCTCCTATACAAGCTCCATGTTTTTGCTAATCTAACTTCAATAACTCGATGATCTCCATCGCATGTGCTATTCCTAATAAATACATCTGCAATCGTTTCCAACAGTTTATATCGTCTTCCATTAAACAAAATCTCGCTAAGGCTTCTGTCTCTGCATAATTCAAATCCAACGCTTTCGTGACTCCATTACTGTCGGTAATCATATTTAAGAATGGGTATTCGTCCAGTAACTCATGGTCTTCTCTCTGTAGCTCAGTAAATTGCGGCGATTCCTGCAGCAATCTTTCACATTCATTTTCAATATAATCTACGAACATTCCCATTAAAGGCGGTAAGTGATAAATATCAAAATCACTGATTTTCATGTTTTATCACTCCAATCTTTTTCATATATTCATAACAATGGATATGTCCATACAGATAATGATACAGACGTTCTTTGTTCTTTGTTCTTTGTTCTTTGTTCTCTATTTTATCTCTGACTTGAAAATACTCCAATACTGCATGATGTTCCTGCTCTGATATACTCCCCCTGTCTCTTATACACATCTCCGAGC
>ENA-UBDJ01001135-UBDJ01001135.1-human-gut-metagenome-genome-assembly--contig:-NODE-1135-length-12518-cov-3.962208_pt1 | contig 12518 bp, 8 predicted proteins | sample MGYA00244279_ERZ654774 | MGnify/ENA primary metagenome ERZ654774 (study PRJEB26926, sample SAMN06164701) | human gut metagenome | biome: ENVO:00009003; feature: ENVO:2100002; material: ENVO:00002003...
TACTCAATGGTAGTAGATGAACGGACTCACGGTAAACTGGAAAAGTATGTAAAGGAAGTAATGAACCACTTCAAAAATGACCCGCGTATCTTTGTATGGGACTTATACAACGAGCCTACCAACACCACCATGCCGGAAAGAAGCTGGCCACTCCTCCGTAAAGTCTTCACATGGGCGCGTGAAGTGAATCCGAAGCAACCCATCACATCAGGACTCTGGAACGGAAACAAAGAACTAAATGACTTCCTTGCATCAAACTCAGACATCATCACTTTCCACTGCTATGCTTCGAAAGAAGAAACTGAAAAAGTAATGAAAGAGCATCTTAAATTAGGTCGTCCTACCATCTGTACCGAGTGGATGAATCGTGTAGCCCACTCCACCATTCCGGAGATTCTTCCAATGTTGAAAGAAGCACATGTAGGCAGTATGATGTGGGGACTGGTAAATGGAAAGACGCAGACCCATCTATGCTGGGGGCACCGTCCAGAACAATTGCCTTACACCGGAGTATGGCAACATGACATTTACAAGGGAGATTACACCCCGTATTCAGCTAAAGAAATTGAAATAATCAAGAAAACAACCAAGTAATCGCATGAAAACATTTCTATTAACCCTTGCGTTAACAGCCTCCACCTCTTTGTGGGCGCAAAGTGAACAGGCTGTCATAACCATTCAGGCAAACCAGCCCCGACAGACCATCAGTAAACACATTTACGGGCATTTTGCCGAACATCTGGGACGTTGTATCTATGATGGTTTTTGGGTAGACCCCAACATGAATGTACCCAAAGACGGACGTATCCGCATGGATATTGTCAACGCTTTGCGCGACATCAGCGTACCTAATCTCCGTTGGCCCGGTGGCTGTTACGCTGATGAATATCAATGGCGTGACGGTATTGGAGACCCAGCCAAACGTCCCGTAACACTCAACAGTCACTGGGGAGGTGTAACCGAGGATAACAGTTTCGGTACAGATGAATTCATGAAACTCTGTAAGTTACTTGGCTGCGAACCTTATCTTTCAGCCAATATGGGTACTTCAACCCCTAAAGACCTGCGCGACTGGATTGAATACCTCAACTTCAGTGGAAAAACCCACCTGACACAACTCCGCGAACAAAATGGCCATAAAGAGCCCTATGGAGTAAGTTTCTTCGGCATTGGAAATGAAAGCTGGGGATGTGGTGGTAATATGACTCCTGAATATTACGCTGAGCAATATCGTGTCTTCCAGGAATATGCACGTAATTATTCCAACCACCCCATTAAGAAAATAGCCTCCGGTCCCAACAGTGCCGATTACAACTGGATGGAAGTATGTCTGAAGAAAATACCGTCATATGCATTATGGGGCATTTCATTGCATTACTACACCATCGCTACGGGAAATTGGGGACAAAAAGGCTCTTCTACCCAGTTTGACGAGAAAGAATACTTTGGCGGAGTAAAAAATGCATTATACATGGAAACCTTAGTGAAGAACTACTCTGCCATGATGAATAAATATGATCCGGAAGAAAAAATAGCATTAGTCGTAGACGAATGGGGTATCTGGACAGATGTAGAGCCAGGCACCAATCCGGGGTTCCTGTATCAGCAGAACACCATGCGCGATGCCCTTATTGCCGCCTCTACCCTGAATATTTTCAATAATCATTCCAACCGGGTACGCATGGCCAATCTGGCGCAAGCTATCAATGTACTGCAAGCCTTGATCCTTACAGATAAGGAAAAGATGTTGCTGACTCCTACCTATCATATATTCAAGATGTATAAAGTACACCAGGAAGCCAACCTGTTGGAATCCAGTGTCAGCGTCAACGACTATCAATATGGTAATGAAAGTATTCCGGGAGTCAATGTCTCGGCATCTAAGGATGAAAACGGAAAGATCCATGTTTCTGTAGTAAACCTGAACCCTAAGAAAGCAGTACCCGCCAATGTCATTCTGAACGGCTACAATGCTAAACAAATAAAAGGAGAGGTTTTGACGTCCGCTTCATACACAGATTATAACTCTTTCGATAAGCCCGACAAGATTGCAATGAAAGAATATAAAGACTTCAAAAAGGAAAGTAACGGCAATATCAGTATGAAACTGCCTCCATTAAGTATCGTAACATTAGAAATACAATAAGTTTTCAAATAAATAAGGATAGAAAGATTGTTTTTAAACTACGCAGGTCATTGAAAAGTTCTCTTTTTCAATGACCTGCGTTTCTTTTATCACTGCTTCACATGACTCTTGGCAAAGTCTTTCGGCAGCACCCCAAACTGCTTTTGGAAGCTCTTTGAGAAGTACGACAACGAGCGTATTCCCACAATCATACAGATTTCATTAATCCTGTACTCCCCTTCCAGCAACAACTCAGCAGCCTTTTTCAAGCGAATGATACGAATAAAGTCACCGGGAGTCAATTCCGTAATCCCCTTTAATTTCCGGTGCAGACTGGTACGGCTCATATTCACTTCCCGTGCCAAATCATCAATATTAAACGTATCATCATCCAGGTTCTGCCTGATAATTTCCGTCAGTTTATTCAGGAAGTCCTCATCCGCTTTATTCTGTGCCATACTATTGGTAGCAATATACGGACTATTAGCAAAGTTCTGCCGGAGTTTACTTCTGTTTTCCAGCAAATTTTTAATCTGAACCAATAGATGAGGCATTGCAAAAGGCTTCTCCATATACGCATCCGCCCCACTATTCAACCCTTCGATCTTATTGTTCAGTGTAGTCTTAGCCGTCAGCAGGATAATAGGGATATGACAGGTTTCAAGGTTTGATTTAATCTCATTACACAGTTCCAGTCCATCCTTCAACGGCATCATGATATCCGAAACAATGAGGTTTACAAGATCTCCCTTGAGTACCTCCATCGCCTCCTCTCCATTATTGGCAGTGAGCACCTTGTAATATCTGCTCAACTGGACAGACAGGAAAGATTGGAGTTCTTCATTATCCTCAACCACCAGTATGGTTTCCTTAGCAGAAAAAGAATCTTCAAGCACCACAGTCGAAACTTTTTCTCCGTCAGCAATTGCATCTTCAATCAAAACATCTTCCTCGGCCTGTTGAGCATCAGCCGATGTATTGGTAGGTATTTCCACTACAAAGGAAGTATCTTCCGCCTCTTCATCCAGATACAACTGTCCGTTATGCAGCTGCACCAACGAAGATGCCAACGTAAGTCCGATACCCGAACCCGGTTGCGTAGGATGAGCCCCTTTTATCTGGAAGAAAGCTTCGAAAATACGTTCCCGCATATCCGGTGGAATAGGCGTACCGTCATTCTTCACAGTAATCCGGAAAATGCGGCCATCCTCACTCACCGACAGTATAGCTTTAATGTATGTAGATGAATATTTAATAGCATTATTAAACAGATTACTGCACACCTTCGTTACCGCTTCTTCATCCACCAGTGCCATCACTGCATGATCGGGACATTCCAATATCATCTCCAGCTTCTTCCGCTTACCTGTCGGGACGAAGCGATTGAATGTATTAGCCACCAATACATTGATATTCCGTATCTTCAGAGACAATGTAAACGCTTTAGACTCTATCTTACGGAAATCCAGCAACTGATTCACCAACACCAACAACCGGTCTGTGTTCCGTTCCATTGTTATCAGGTTCTCTTTCGTTTCATGCTCATCCGGATGGGAGGTCAGAATATAATCGAGAGGCGCCTTAATCAATGTTATCGGAGTTCGTATCTCATGCGCAACATTCGTAAAGAAATCTATTTTAGCCTTATATATTTCCTCTTTCTTCTGCTGTTCCTGATGAGCCATTTTCTCATCTACCTGCCTCTTCTTCTTCCGTACATAGAATCGGATGACACCGAAAGACATACCCAGAATCAGCAAGGTATATAGTGCGTAAGCCCAAGAGGTCCGCCACAGCGGAGGAATGATATTGATATTCACTACAGTATTCGTATCACTCCAATCATGGCCATCCCTCGAGTATTTGATATGAAGTATATAATCACCGGGAGGAATACTGTTATACGCTATTCTAAAGACATTGTCCACGTAATTCCATTTCTTATCAATCCCCTCCAGCATATAAGCATACTTCCCGTTTCCTTCGGTTGAGTAGTTCAATGCAGAGAAGGTGAAGCTGAAAGTAGCCTGATCATAATTCAGGTTTATCGTATTTGCATACGGTATGGCCTTATCCAATACATGATCGGAAGTTCCTACCTGAACCTCCTGATTAAATATATAGAATCCTGTCAGGACGACGGAATACTTGTTTTCATTCGGATGGAAGTTCTTGGGATTGAAAGCTACAAAACCGTCTATACTGCCAAAATATAGTGTTCCATCTTCAGTCTTGATACCGGAATTGTAATTGAACTGCTTACTCCGCAATCCATTAGGAAGATTATACAGCGCCTCAACACTCATTGTTTCAGGATTGAAGTTCACCAACCCGTTACTGGTACTCAACCAGAAATGCTGATGATCATCTTCCAGAATCTTGTACACCACATTGCTGGGAAGTCCCTGCTTCGTAGTGATACGCGTAAAGGTATCATCCGTCTCATTGTAACGGCAGAATCCACCATCCTCGGATGCAAACCACAGGCGCTTTTTACTATCTTCAAAAACACAGGTAATCCGGTCGTAACAAAGACTGTTAGGATTCTTCACATCATGGCGGAACCTCTTTATTTCCTTGGTATCCGGATTATATCTGGCTACCCCAAGATTGTAAGTGGTAAACCAGATATTTCCGTTCTTATCCTCCAGGATATCGCTGATGAACATGCCATTCATAGGCATGAATACCTTGAAACCATCTATTTCGGGCACATACGTATAAAGTTCCGTAGTCGAACTCACCCAGGTAGTATTTCGGCTATCCGTATAAATGGCAAATATATCATTATTGAGGATCGAATTTGGGCGTCCATCCTTCTCGTAATGTCTGCAATGGTTTGTTTTTAAATCCAGCACATCTATTCCTTTAGTAAAGGTTCCGATCCATAACTTATCACCTACCAGATTCAGACATTGAATATTCGTAAAAGAAATATTCATCGGTTTAGTCTTATCGGATATATGTGTAAACAGCCCGGTATGGGTATCATAGTAGTTCAACCCGTTATCTTCCGTGGCAATCCACAAATTGCCCTTCCGGTCACTCACAAACTCCCTGACCCTGTAACCGCTAATAGAGTTTTTATAGGCAATGGGATAAAAGTTCTCAAAATAAGAATACTGCTTAGGAATATAGTCCACACCGCCGAAGTAACTTCCAACCCAAATACCCCCTTCCCTATCTTTAAAAAGGGCATAAATGGCATTATCAGAAATAGACAAATCATTGTATGCTTCATAAGTGATATGCTGAACTGAACCGCCTTTCAAGACGTAAATGCCACTTTCCGCACCTACCCAATACTCATCTTTTGAAATCTTTTCAATATGCCGCACATAAATATCAGAATTTCGCGATTCGTCAATTTGGAGTTTCTTAGATTCTCCGGTCTCTTTATCAATAAGAAACAATCCTTTATCCAGAGTACCCAGAAGTATATACTGTTCCTTATAAGCACAGATAGCGGTAGGAGTATTGTCATTCCGCGCTAAAAAGGTTGTTTTATCTCCATCGATATCATATTTGATAACCCCTATATCGGGAAAGGCAAGATAAGCGGTTCCATCTTCATCCAAAAATAATGCCCGGGGAGCATAAGCTGTGTAGGGTGCAAACCTATCATGCATATTATAAAGTTTATCCTCCGATGGCTGGTAAATGAATAGTCCGTCACCGGAAAGTATCCATACCCTATCCGACTTATCAATATAAATTTTATTGATAAATCCGTCTACCCTTTCCTGCTTATCTGTTTGCTTATTGAAATTCGAGAAAGTCTCCGTAAAAGGATCATAAAGAGAAATCCCTTTATCCGTGGCTATCCACAAGGTTTTGTCCTTATCTTCAGTGATACAGTATATCATACTGTTCCGAAGTTCATTAATAGAGTCACCACGTTGGTAGACCTTAAAGTCATGCCCATCGAACCTGTTCAGACCGTTCTTGGTTCCCACCCAGATAAACCCTTTGCTGTCCTGAAACAAGCACATTACCGTATTATGTGACAAGCCGGAATTATTGTTATAATGTTTAATCTGTTGTGCCCAAAGGTTCCCCAAACAGAATATCCCCAAGAATAATATTAGTATAATCTTTCTCATAAGAATATGTTTTTCATATAGCTCGAACTACTGATGCAAATTTAGAAATTAAAATCAATTCCGGCATAAGAAGAGCATAGAATAAAGGTCAAAAGGCCCATTCTGGTCGAAAAACGCTAAAAATGGCAAAATAGTATCTTTTCAGCACCGCCTGCCCCTTCTCATTAATATATAGAATGAGTGAAAAGTGTCATTTTTTGGTGTTGTATTGCCAAGGCTTTGGGCTAATCTTCAGTATGTTTGCAGCAGGCAGAGTTAGATTTGTTAATCACTAAATTTATGTAGTTATGCAAAACTGTAAAACCAAAAGAAAAGTAATAAAAATGGTGCTGGATGGTCAAAAACCTCCTTATGTGCCTTGGTCTTTCAAATTTACGCAGGAGCCCAAAGAACAACTGCAAAAGTACTACGGTGTAGAAGATCTGGACGTAGTATTAGGTAACCATGTTCTTCAGTTAGGTAGCGATATCGGTTTCTTCGAATACCTGGGCAATGACCTGTATCAAGATGTATTTAAAGTAGTATGGGATCGTAGCATCGACAAAGACATCGGTGACGTAAAAAGTATCGTACTACCGGAACCTACCCTGGAGGGATATACATTCCCCGACCCGCTGGATCCCCGCTTCTTTGCAAACATCGAATCGGAAATAGCAGCCAAACCGGATATGTTCCGTTGTTTCCAGATCGGTTTCTCATTGTACGAACGCGCATGGACCATGCGTGGCATGGAAAACCTGTTGATGGACTTCATTATCAATCCTGAGTTTGTTCACCAACTGCTGGATGCCATCTGCGACTATAACCTGGCACAAGTAGATAAGGCACTTGAATATGACATCGATGCCGTTTATTTTGGTGACGACTGGGGACAGCAAAAAGGTCTCATTATGGGATACGACATCTGGAAAGAATTTATATATCCCCGTCTGAAACGCATGTACGGTCATGTACGCGCTGCTGGAAAATATGTAATGATACATAGCTGCGGTGACGTGGACGAACTGTTCGACGACCTGGTTGACATCGGCCTGAACTCTTTCAATCCTTTCCAACCCGAAGTGATGGATGTATACGACATCCTACCCCGTTACCGCGGACGCCTCGCATTCCATGGTGGGTTATCCATGCAAAAGATACTTCCATTCGGAACCCGTGAGGAAGTAGTTGCCGAATCGGAACGACTGCTCGAACTGGGAAAAGAAGGTGGTTATATTTTCTCTCCTTCCCACTCGGTAGAAGGCGATACGCCATTTGAGAATATATTAGCATTTATCGAAGTTGCACAGAAACAATTAAAACAATAATACCATGAGCGATTTAATGAATTATTTAAAAGAGGCTATAGTCAACGGAAAACTGGAAGAAGCAAAAGCCATTGTCAACGAAGCCCTTGAGGCAGGAGTGGATGAACAAGAAATAATCAACAACTACCTTATCAAAGGAATGGAAGAAATAGGCGAACGTTTTGATCAGGGAAAAGCGTTTGTCCCGAACCTGCTGCTGGCAGCACGTGCCATGAAAGGTTGCCTTGAAATCCTGAAACCAAGATTAAAAGACGGATCAGGAGCTTCATTGGGAACATTGGTCATCGGAACAGTAAAAGGTGACCTGCACGACATCGGAAAGAATCTGGTAGCATCTATGCTCGAAGGCTGTGGTTTTGAAGTCATTAACTTAGGTGTAGACATTTCTGACTCACAATTCGTTGATGCCGTACGAAAGTATAATCCTCAGATCGTATGCTTATCAGCTCTGCTGACTACCACTATGAGCTATATGAAAGAGGTAATCGATACCTTGGCCAATGAAGGTTTGCGCCAAAAAGTGAAAGTTCTGGTAGGAGGCGCTCCTGTAAGTGAAGAATTTGCCATGCAGATCGGAGCAGACGGATATAGTTCCAACGCCAACGGTGCAGTTGTTTTAGCTAAAAGAATTTTGGGAAAATGCTAGAACAGAAGCAGATAAGAATACAAGACTTAGAAATCTCCGAAAAGGATATCTATCTGGCTATGGGGTATCAGGGAAATGTTCCCGACAGCTATGTGTGTGAACTCATAGCTGAAACATACTCCGAAATAGTACCCCTATGCCTCCCCCGATATATGTATCGGATACAGGAAGCCAGACAGATATCCCGGCAGAAAATGGAAATCGAGGGTACCGAGTTTACCACAGGAGGCATTATCGGTTCTTATCTGCAAGGAATGACACAAGTATGCTTGTTTGTTGCAACGGCGGGAAAAGAGTATGACGCCTACCTGCATACTCTCAAAGCGCAAGATAACATTATCAAAGAATATATTGCCGACTCCATCGGAAGTGTCATTGCCGAAGCTTGTGGAATCTCGCTCGCTAAAGAATTAGAAACCGTTAGCGAGCTCTTCCACACACTTCCCTATAGTCCGGGATACTGCGGATGGAACATCCGGGAACAGCAAAAGTTATTCTCATTCTTCCCGCCGGAACCTTGCGGAATAACCTTGTCGGATTCATTCCTCATGTCCCCGGTCAAGTCCATCAGCGGATTCATAGGCTTAGGCAGAGAGTTGCGCCCCCAGCCTTACCGTTGTGAAATATGCAACAATAAACAATGTTATAAAAGAAAGGAAAACAAGATATGAAAAATATGAAAGAATGGTGCCACGACGTAATAGCCACTCCCGAAAGAATAGCTATCCCCATCATGACGCACCCCGGCATCGAACTCTGTGGTAAGACCGTAAAACAAGCTGTTACCAACGGACAAACACATGCCGAAGCTATCTGCAAATTGAATGAAGTCTATCCGGCAGCTGCATCCACTGTAATCATGGACCTGACGGTTGAAGCAGAATGTTTCGGTTCGGAAATTGTATTTGCCGAAAATGAAGTGCCGAATGTCGTAGGCAGATTAGTCCACGATCATGCTTCCATCATTGCCCTTCCGGTACCTTCCATCCAGTCCGGACGTATGCCCGAATACCTGAAAGCCAACAGATTGGCAGCAGAGAATATCACAGACAAACCTGTATTCGGCGGATGTATCGGCCCTTTCTCTTTGGCAGGACGATTGTACGATATGTCGGAAATGATGATGGCCCTCTATATGGAGCCCGACAGTATACGGCTTCTGCTCGAAAAATGCACAGAGTTCATTACCAATTATCTGCGTGCCATGAAAGAGACTGGAGTAAACGGAGTCATCATTGCCGAACCGGCAGCCGGATTAGTCTCCAATGAAGACTGCTCTTCATTCTCCTCGACTTACATCAGCCGCATTGTCGAAGAATTGCAAGATGATAACTTCATGATTGTGCTTCACAATTGCGGAAATACCGGCCATTGCACCGCCGCCATGGTTGAAACCAAGGCAGCCGGACTCCACTTTGGCAATAAGATAGACATGGTACAGGTACTACAGGAATGTCCCGAAGATATTCTGGTGATGGGAAACATCGATCCTGTAGGCATATTCAAGATGGCAACACCCGAGAAAGTCAAAAAAGAAACACTTGAACTGTTACAGAAGACAGGGAAATGGAAGAATTTCATAGTATCATCAGGCTGCGATGTTCCGCCCGAAGTGCCGATGGAGAATATAGATGCCTTCTACCAAGCCTTGAACGAGTACAACCGTCAATAAAAAACATAACCCGTTCCTTCGAACGGAAAAATCTTATACCGGAAATGAAAAATATATCGCTGCTACTTCTTTTATCACTAACCATTCTTTCTTCAGCCTGCCAGTCAGAATCTGAGAAAACAGTGGTTGCCGACAAAGTCTCTATGGAAGCCCAACCGTTTCCTCTCTCCGATCTGAGGTTACTACCGGGAAGTCCTTTCAAACATGCCATGGACAAAAACGGTGAATGGCTGCTGGATTTAAGTGCCGACCGTTTACTGCATCGCTTCCGTCTCAATGCGGGTCTGACGCCCAAAGGAGAAATATACGGTGGCTGGGAAAGTCTGGGAGTCTCCGGACACACGCTTGGACACTACCTCTCAGCATGTGCCATGATGTATGCCGCCAGTGGTGACGAACGCTACAAGGAACGGGTAGATTATATCATAAAAGAGTTGGCAGAATGCCAGGATGCCCGTAAGACAGGCTATGTAGGTGGCATACCCAATGAAGATAAAATCTGGGCAGAAGTATCTTCCGGTGATATCCGTTCGCAAGGATTCGACCTGAATGGTGGCTGGGTGCCCTGGTACACGTTGCACAAACTATGGGCAGGGCTCATCGATGCCTACCGTTACGGCAACAATAACCAGGCCAAAGAAGTAGCTGTCAAACTATCTGACTGGGCTGTCAACAGTTTCGGAAGTCTGTCTGAAGAATCTTTCCAGAAAATGCTGGCATGCGAATTCGGAGGAATGAACGAATCGTTTGCCGACATGTACGCCATAACAGGCAACGAAAACTATCTGAAACTGGCTCGTCAGTTCTACCACAAAGCCATCCTCGACCCTTTGAAAGAACAACGGGATGAACTGGAAGGCAAGCACTCCAACACGCAGGTACCCAAAATTATAGGAGAAGCCCGCCTGTACGAACTGACCGGTGATAAAGACATGCAAACCATAGCCACTTTCTACTGGGATCGCATTGTCAACCATCACAGCTACGTAAACGGTGGTAATAGCAATTATGAGCATTTAGGCAAACCGGACTGCCTGAACGACCGCTTGAGTCCGTTCACCTCGGAAACCTGTAACACCTACAATATGCTGAAACTCACCAAGCATTTATTTACCTGGGACCCGCAAGCCGCCTATATGGACTATTATGAACGTGCCTTGTACAACCATATACTCGCTTCACAAAATCCTGATGATGGTATGGTTTGTTACAGTGTTCCCCTGGAATCCGGTACAAAGAAAGAATTCAGCACTCGTTTCGACTCCTTCTGGTGTTGTGTAGCCAGTGGCATCGAAAACCATGTAAAGTATGCTGAAAGCGTCTTCTTCCAGTCTACTCAAGATGATGGATTATTCATCAATCTATTTATCCCGACTTCCCTGAACTGGAGAGAAAAAGGTATGAAGGTAAAACTGGAAACACAATTCCCGGCAGATCACCAGGTACGTATCACATTTGAGGGAAAATCCCAAAGGTTTCCTTTACACATCCGTTATCCCCGTTGGGCAACACAGGGAATCAAAGCAAGCCTGAACGGCAAGGAAGAAACAGTAACCGGCACTCCCGGCTCTTACTTCACCCTGAACGGTGAATGGGGAAAAGATACCGAATTAATACTGGACATCCCGATGGAACTCTACACCGTATCCATGCCCGACAACCCCAATAGAATGGGTATCTTCTACGGTCCTGTATTGCTTGCCGCACCCTTAGGAACAGAAGATTTACAGGCATATGAAATTCCCTGTTTCGCCTCTGACGCAGAGTCAATCATCAGTGCCATCCAACCTGTCCCGGGCAAGTCTCTGGCTTTCACTGCCAACACTACTGCCAACGCCCAGCTCCCGTTGATGCCTTTCTATGCCATCCACGGTCAGAAGCATGCAGTCTATTTCGACAAGTTCTCTACACAAGAATGGACAAAGAAAGAAAAAGAATATCAGGCTCTGATCGAAAAACAGAAAGAACTGGAAGCCCGGACTACGGATCACCTCCGCATCGGTGAAATGCAACCCGAAAGAGACCATGACCTGCAAGCGGAAAATTCGAAAACAGGCGATGTCAGCGGAAATAAATACCGTGACGCCTTCAATGGTTGGTTTTCCTTCACTGTAAAAGTAGACCCGACCAAAGAAATGCAAATGCTCTGTTCCTATTGGGGAGCAGACAAGGATAAACGCAATTTCGACATCCTGATAGACGGCAAGAAATTTAAAACAATCAACTTGCAGGGCACGCACGGTCCGAAGGTTTTTGAAGAAGAGTATGCAATTCCACTCTCCTTTACCCAAGGGAAAGAAAAGGTAACAGTACGCTTCCAGTCACATCCCGACTGCCATGCGGGAGGCTTATTTGGATTCAGAATGCTGCAAAAGAGATAACAGGTACGTACTTACTCCTTACCTACTCCCTACCTACTCCTTACCTACTCCTTGCATATAAATAAGGAGAAGGTAGGAAGCAATCTAAGTTAAAAACAGGCTGAGTATAAAAGAGGAGTCGGATATTCTTCATTTAATGCTTAACGTTATGAATAAAAATAAAGAAAAAAACAACTTTTTATTTCCAATGGTGATTATGTCTATCCTGTTTTTCATGGTAGGCTTCATCACAACAACTGTCTCTTATACACATCTGACGCTGCCGACGAACTCTAGGGTGTAGA
>ENA-UBDJ01001163-UBDJ01001163.1-human-gut-metagenome-genome-assembly--contig:-NODE-1163-length-12337-cov-7.750448_pt1 | contig 12337 bp, 9 predicted proteins | sample MGYA00244279_ERZ654774 | MGnify/ENA primary metagenome ERZ654774 (study PRJEB26926, sample SAMN06164701) | human gut metagenome | biome: ENVO:00009003; feature: ENVO:2100002; material: ENVO:00002003...
TTATCGCTGACTTTTATTCAGGCAACATTGCACGCGTGCATTCCAGCGTGCGATTTCACTTTTTCCGAAATTCAATCGTATTACAGTTTATTTTTGCAGTTTTTCGCTTTTGCATCGAACTTTTCCACAGATAAAGAATGCACGCCCGTGCGATCTTTATTCGCGCTTTGTTCGCGCGATTGCGCGTTTTTCAGCGTAAATTCAGCGTAAACTATGCCAAGTCAGCGTATTTTCAGCGTAAATCCCGGAAAGTCAGCGTAAATTCAGCGCAAATCCAAGAGTGTCAGCATATAAGAATTAAGTTCTATGCTTTCATCCTTCAAAATCGTACCAGTCTTTGTATGTCTGCCTTGTATACGAGCCATCAGACTTTTTTATGTTACAGCTACTACAAAGAAGCTGAATATTACACAAATCATTTAATCCACCGGCATAAAGCGAAACCATATGGTCAAAGTGTACAGATTCTTCATCTTCACAATCCCATCCGCCTGATAAATCTTTTCCACAGCATACACACCTATTTCGGTCTCTATATCTTACCGCATTTTTCACCCATTTAGGTATATAGCACCGTTTTCTAGTCGTTGGATTTGCGTTTGCCATATACAAATTAAATCTATACAGAAACATCCGATTTTGAAAAAGAATATAGAAAAGTTCCCTTGATAAATGTTCTATCGCATCGTCTAATTCGTCATCATCCATTGTAAAATCGTCGTATGCGTCTACAAAAGATTCAACTTCATGTGTTATCAAATATGAAAAGAATGGTTCGTGTGGTATCCTATATATCTTAAAGATATTATCTACTTCCAAATTATAATCCTTGCTTCCACTGTCATTAAACGCTCTTTTTAGCCGTTCCTCTTTATTTGCAATTTCAAGTTCATCATATCTTTCCTGTATTTTTTCCAATTGCTCATGTTCATCTTTAAATAGCAGTCTGCGTATTACGAAATCACAAAAGCCATGAAGTGAAGTCCACTTAGAAAAATCTTCGTTGTCCTCTTCATAAAATGGCTCGGTAAATTGAGCACCAGTACTAATCCAATCTATCGAAGAAGTAAAGCAATAGAGCAGATTGTCTATAATATTGCAGTAATAATAGACATCATGGTATGTCATCTCAATGTTTCGCATAAAATTTCTCTCAAACAATATTGATATGAACCGTCGGGTTATTCTTTAATATATCAAACGCTCTAAAAAGTTCACTTGCCATTAGCGGTTGCGCCTTTAATTCATTTATATTCTTCGTTCCATTTGATTTTAAAACAATTGGATTCTTTACCTTATATTTTCTGCAAAATGCAGCATAACACGAAACTCCATCTATGATTCTTTTTCCAAATCTTGCATAAAAGTCCATATATAAAGCTTCGATGATATTATTCATACCATCAACCAACTGTGGTAAATCTATTATCGCGTCCATTTGTTTAATGTCCGCTTCTACATGTTTCCATTTTTTATATTCCAAAAGATGCTCTTTCGTACATATTAGTTGAATCCCATTTTTCTCATCCGCATGAAAAATAGTATACGGGAATGCGCAATGAACCACATAATTTCTAAACATTGCCCAAAATCGATATTCCATATATTTATCATAAAGTTCATGCGTAAGTGATTCCAACGTCCTCTTAGACTTTGTTTCATTTTGGGCCAAGATCCTAGTTTCAATATCAATATAAGTTTTTGTTGATGTTGCATAGTTTAGGATCAGCTTATTCGCTGTCCGAACGAGTTCTTCTGGAGACATTTTATTATCATATTGGCTTTTTAGATTCTTCGGAGTCATCCATTTTTTGAAAGCCGCACCATTTTCAATAACAATATCTCTTATCTCTGTAATTGTATGTGATACTCCACAAAATGAAAATGCTTCATTCAGTGCATTCAATTCGTCTTGTGATATCTCGCTAACAGTTTTTATTGTTGTTTCTCCTCGTTCATCAAACTCCTGTTCAGCAACATATAAATTCATTTAATGCTCCTCCTAAATCTATTTGTTCTCTTCAACCTCTTCGATTCGTTGCTCCATCAATTCTCTCACAGTATCAACACACCCATCCGTATCTTTCAGCACTTCCTTCTCCCAGAAGTGGATAACATACCAGTCCCTCGCCCTTAAATCCTTGTCGTTTCGAATATCCCGTGCGATATTCTCCTCGATTTTGGCTATCCAGTACTCCCGGTTACGTTTCAGCTTTAGCTTGCGTTTCTCCCAGTTCTGCCCATGCCAAAACTCGCCATCCACGAAGATGGCGATATTATATTTTAGGATAGCGATATCGGGAGAGCCGGGGAGCCGCTTATCGTTCAGCCTATACCGAAAACCCAGATGCCACAGACGCTTCGCCAAAAGGACTTCCGCCTTGCCCTGCTTCAGATGGACACGAGACATCCGTTTGGATGTTTCCGGGGTCGTATCATATGATTTTGGATGTTTCATTTGGTTTTATCACTGTATCTGAGGTGTCACATCCTCATAAACGATCCTATTGTCGATGCAGCTGTACCGCAAAAGCTTCAGCCGATTCCATTGTTTATTGCGGACCGGGTGACTTCCAAGCGTATAGTACCGTCGTACAACTTCTCGATAGTACTCGTTCAGATTATCCTCATAATCTGCTGCGATGATACAGGCTTCTATCATTTCATAGTCACCATACGCATACTCTGCACACACCCAATCAACGTATTTCAAGACTTGGTCTATCGTCGACTTTTCTGCCTTATCTTTCTTCAGTTCAATGGTCAAATATTGGCACGGGATTCTTGTCCCCTCCAAATATCTCGCAGCAAACACATCGATCTTATCCATATAATTGATAGGCTTGAACGGGGATGCTACCACTTGATGGGACACATAATCCCATCTGCCAAGATTCGGGATTCCCTCATTACATAAGTCATAAACGACCGATACCTCTAGGGCCATTTCATGTTTCACCCTATCTGCTCTTACACAATTGCAAAGCAAACTCTCCGGTTTGATCAAATATCGGTCTAACTCATGTGCACCTATCAGGTCATGTATCTCTTCATTTCTTTCCCAAACACACTGACCTGTTCGCATTTCTTGCTGATGCCGAAGCAATAATATCTCTTTCAGGGACTCGTTTTCTTCATCGCCCAATTTTATAAACGAGACGTTCCAAAAGGCACGAAGCATCTTGAACGTGTTCGGTTTATAGACCAGCACCTCATCGGTGTCGATTCCTTCCTCAAAAAAGTACGGCGATGCCTTAAAAGTGCATAACCATCGGTACCAGACACTATCCTCACCAGAATCGACCAACAGGTCATCCCTCACATCTGCGTAATCTACCGCTGCGCAAGTTGAGGAACCCGGAAAATTTGAATACTTGCAATCTGGGCCGACTGCAACCAATTCTCCGATACCATAGATTTTACGTTCACTAAAAAAGTAAACATTGTCACCCGGTTTCATGGACACATAATCCGCCAGCGTTGCCTCAAACGGTCTTGAAGCCAAACTGTTCAAGCGAGTCGCATAAACCCCTCGTTCTGCACAGATTTTTATTATCTCGGTATCCCCGCCGATAGCAAATACATATCCTGCCATTTTATACTTCCTTTATTTGCTCCGCAACATACGAATTGTTCAGCCAGAAGCACTGCTTCGTCATAGAACCACCCGTAGGCAGGGGCGCGGTATCCGTACTATCCCGCCCATGGGGGCGGACGTGAGCCACACGGCTTTCCGATGCCTTAGGCAAGTTATTGCAGTTCCGCCCGCTGGCATCTTTCCAGATGTGAACGCCCTCCCGTAGGGTATCGACCGTACGCTGCCACACATGATGCACCTCTTCCAGATCCTCTGCCGGGATATTCCAGAATTTCACCCTCTGGAAGTAGCACTCGCCGTCCTTCGACTTTTGGAAGATGATGAACAGGAATTTGGTCGGTGCAAGAAGGTCATAGAGCACAGACTCTTCCCACGTTTCGTTCATCATCGCACAGAAATCCATCCTCGGGAAGGACACATTCTGTTCGATACTTCCATCTACCTCCACAGTGATGGCTTTCGGTTGGATACCTGCCTTTTGGAATTCCTCTGTGTTCGACAGATGCCCTTTCACGCCAAGCATCGCTGCCACTAAAAGCTCGTTGAGGTTCTTGGCATTCGTTTCTACGCCCAGCCGTTCCTTAAGTTCCGTCCTGCTCATTCCCACATAAGGCCGGACTTTTGCGCTGAACCAGTCCTCGAAGCTGGTCGTTCTTAACGCTGCCGGGTCTTTGATGATCTTCTCGCAGGGTTCGTCCCCGAAGATGTACCGCCGTAGGATCTGCGTCATGTAGCTGGACTTCAGCGAGTACGCCCGCTTCATGGCCGGGATAGGGCTGAATGGCTGCGACCGGGTATCCTGCGAGTTGCGGCCTTTCGGACACGCTGCCAGATACATGGTATCGCCCTCACTGATCAGGTGTGCCTGTCCTGCCTTGATCTTGTCCATCAAGATCTTCCAGTCATTACGGATGACCTCTAAATCTTCGTCCGGAAACTGGAACAGCACCGCCTTGTCGATGGTGAAATCGACTTTTGGAACACCATCCTTGTGTTCATAGGACATCAGGAGCATACAGGCGCACTTTGTCCAGAAAGCACTGGTTGCGAAGGTCTTGCCATATTCTTCTTCATAGTTCAGCATATCGCAGACCAACCGCTCCTTGGCCTGAATGCCACGAGGTGTCCGGCGATAGGGAGTCACTTTCAGCTCCACGCCAGCTTCTTCAAAGTCCGGGGCGGGTTTGCTATTGGGCTTGTACCCGAACCAGCTTTCTTCTACCACCGTGCCGATTGCACCTTTACCTGTGGCGATACGCCCGGTCTTGTCGATCTCGCCCAGCGTTTTACCCACCGCTTCCTGTCCGCGAATGAGAACTTCCTGCTTGGTCTTGTACTTCCGCTGCTCCATCACACCTCTTGACCTCCTCAAAAAAATAGCTTGATCTTTTTATCTATTTTTGCTATAATCATATCGAGCCATAGAAAGCCCACCGATATAAAAGAAAGGCTTTCTATAAAAACTTTCAAAAAAGTCTTGATCTTTTTAACGAAAAATTGTATACTTATCACTAAGTATATCACAAAACGAGGTGTTATGAAAGTGTCAGCAAATAGCGATATCCGTGTTGTCGAGCTATTTGCCGGCGTTGGCGGTTTCCGCGTTGGATTAGAGCGTTGTTCCGAAAGATTCAAAACGATTTGGGCAAACCAATGGGAACCCGGCCAAGCTGGTCAATGGGCTTATAAATGCTACAGCAAGAACTTTGGCGAAGATTCCCACTGTGTGAACGCAGACATCGCCACTGTTATCGATCAAGTGCCGCCGCACGACCTTCTGGTGGGCGGTTTTCCATGCCAGGACTATTCCGTTGCCAGCACAGGTGCCAAAGGCATCGAAGGCAAAAAAGGCGTCCTCTGGTGGTCTATCTATCAGATCATCCAGAAGAATCATCCGAACTATGTCCTGCTGGAAAACGTAGATCGTCTGCTGAAGTCTCCTGCATCCCAGCGTGGCCGTGATTTCGGCATCATCCTGAAATGCCTACAGGAAGAAGGCTATGGTGTCGAATGGCGCGTTATCAATGCTGCCGATTACGGCTGGGTGCAGCGCAGACGACGCACTTTCATCTTTGCCTTCAAAAATACCACGCCGCAATACAAGCACCTGACTTCCTACTTTGCCGATGGCGAGAATAAAGACCGCACTTGGCTGACGAACAAAGGTTTCTTCGCAAAGGCGTTCCCAGTCTATTCCGAATTGGCAGACCCTAAGAAGATCACCAAGGTGGATTTTACCGAGTATACCGATACTGTCGATGTGACCAAACGGTTCAAGGCAGCTTTTTATAACAGTGGTGTGCTATACAATGGAAGTATCCTTTCGCTGGAAGCTGTCCCGCAGAGTAAAGAACCGATGGCCCTCCGCGAGATCGTTGTCGATGGCGATGTGGACAAGAGCTACTTTATCGAGGACGAGGATCTGGAAAAATGGAAATACATGAAGGGGTCCAAGACCATTGAGCGTACTTCCAAAACCGGTTTCTCCTACACCTTCTCGGAAGGCCCTATTGCATTCCCGGACCCTCTCGACCGTCCCGGTCGCACGATGCTCACCAGTGAGGGCACCAAGAACCGCAGTTCCCATGCGATCACCGACCCTAAGACTGGAAAACTGCGTATCCTGCTGCCGGAGGAATGTGAGCGCATGAACGGTTTCCCGACTGGCTGGACGGATACCGAGATGCCCAAGCGTCAGCGTTACTTCATCATGGGCAACGCTCTGGTCGTCCCTCTCATCACTGAGATGGGCAAACAGTTATTGAATATATTATAAATGGACCGCAAGAGACATGTAAAGTAGTCTCGCTATAATATTGATACAAAATCCGGGATTTTTAGACCGAAACGGTTTGAAAATTCCGGATTTCTGTTTACAATGGTGTTTTCTGTGTATTTTCAACTTCTTTCTTTTATGGTACAATAGTTACAGAAATTCAAACGGGGAGATGTTATTTTATGGCCGAAAATGCAAAACAGTATCTAAACATCATCAGCCAGCATTTGCAGGAAAACCATGCTGCTCTTTTTGTTGGAGCTGGCTTCAGTCTCAATGCTGATAAGGTAACATCGGATGTGCCAGCTATGCCGTTGTGGAATGACCTTGCAACAAAATTTAGGGAAAAACTCGGCCTTGATGGCCAGCAGCTTGACTCACTTACTCTCGCAGAAAACGTAGAAATTGCCTATGGACGCCACGAACTAGACCAGTTGCTTTTGGACAATATCCGGGACGCCGACTACCTTCCATCGCAACTCCATAGCGACCTGCTACGGTTGCCGTGGAGTGACGTTTTTACAACAAATTACGATACCCTTTTGGAGCGAGCTGCTGAAGTGCTTCCGGAAAAGGTATTTACGGTTATCACCAACAAGAGCGATTTGGTCGGCACTTCCGGTGCCACACGAATCGTCAAGCTCCATGGTTCTTTTCCTTCGCAGCATCCGTTCATCATCACGTCGGAAGACTATCGGACTTATCCGGTAAAGTTTGCTCCCTTTGTGAACACTGTACAACAGTCTTTACTGGAAAACACACTTTGCCTCATTGGCTTTTCTGGAGATGACCCTAATTTCAACAAATGGGTCGGCTGGATCCGAGATAATTTAGGCGAGGATAATGCACCGCAGATGTATCTTTTGACGCATCAACACATTTCGGATGTGGATCGGAAACGATTCTATAAACGAAACATTATCATCGTGGAGCTGCAAGAATGCTTTCCTACTGCTAAAACGCCATATGAAATTTACCAGAAAGCCCTCGAATATCTCTGGAAGCAGTATCTTGCCTCTCAAGATGGCTGGCGAAACTGGAAACCGCACCCCCTTGAGATTTATGCTGAAAAACCAACTTTTCTGATGGATAGTGATGTTCCGATTCCTCGACTACAACATTATCTACCTATAAAAGAGGTCCTCCCTGTCCTCCGAAAAAATCACAAAACCCTACCAAACGTACTTTTTCTTTCGGAAGATAGACGCACCCAACTGCGAAGTTTCATTCTTTCCCCTGCGGAGCAGCATTTACGGCATTATTGTAAGAAGGAGTCTATCGATTTCAAAAATGAGCTGGAGTATCTGTATGAATACGACTGGTTATACTCAAAGACGCTTCTTCCACTTTTTGATTCCACGATAAAATGCTACCAAAAAATCCTAGAACGACATCCGGATGAGCATAGCGAGAAAAAGATTTCCGTCTTACTTTCTCTCCTTCGGGCTTTCCGAATTGATGGCAATTCAGAAAAATGGAAAAAGCAACACAATGAATTGATTACCTGTGAGCCATACTTCACACAAGAGCAACGAAACGAGTTCAAATGGGAATGCTGTCTTTACCACGCCTCACAATATGAGTTCAATCAGCTCAAAAAGGACTTAGACGAATGGGCCGTTTCTCCCAATATGACTCTGTGGGCACTACGTAAAGCTGGTCTTCTGGCCGAGTATTCGGATACCAACATGGCTACAGTACTTCTGCAAAGTGCCATTAAAAATCTGCGGAAGCGGTTAGCGCATCAATCGATACCCGACCGATTTCTTTTGTCATTGGAAAGTGCCATAATGGAGTTATTGGATTACATCACACAAGCCGAGCATTTTGCCAACTCTTTCGGTGAACCGATGCCAGAAAATCAGGAAGTCCAAAAATTCGTAAACCGGCAGCGTCAGATGCTTCACAGACAGTATGAGGTTTCGTGGGAGGATGAGAACATGAATTTTATACCTCGCTTAGAGGCAGAATGGACCTCCTTCCAAACCCACCAAAAAAATGCGGATTTCGATTTCGGTGTTACTTCTTCAACTACTATTTTCGGCGATGACAAGAACGTAATCAATGCGCTTACTTTCTTGCGCTTCCGTGATGAAACTGGTATTCCGTTCCGAATTGGACATACGTGCTCCGATAACAAAGCCGCTGGTGGAGCGGCTGAACGTCTAGCACGATATTATCCTGATACAGCAATTTTGACACTCGTCCGCGCCGACGCCGAAAAGACTGTAGAAAAGACACTCACGCGCAGTCTTCTCAGCACTTGGACTCAAGAGGATGCCGATTTGTTCTGTCAGCTTTATATTAGTGCTTTAGAACGAGCTGATGCCGACTTTCCTGCTGCTGACTGGCCAAAGGATGGTACCTTTTCCAAACGTGCAGCAAATGTACTTCCTGAGGTGCTGTCCAGACTTTGCAGCAAATGCTCTGATGATGTAATGGAAAAGCTCCTAAATCTTCTGAAAAACATTTGCTGTTCTGAAAATAAGAAATGCTATCCTAAAATTTCTTCACTAATGAAGCGCCTCCTTCCTATTTATCCAGTTACAAAGCGTGATGAGATGTTACGAACATTGCTGTCTTTTCCAATCAAACAAGGAAAAAGTCCTTTCGATTCTCCGGAACCTTTTAGTCTCTTACCGTCCACCTCTACTGAGCATCAGCACGATAGCCCAAAGACTCCGTTTCCTGAAATCTCGAACTGGATTTCTATGCTGGAAAAAAGTGAGGATACAGAGAATCTTCTGGAGCGACTAATTTATTGCAATCAACAGAGCCTTTTAACCACTTCTCAGAAAATAGAGTTAGGCAATTATATCTGGAACAACGGTAATATTCGCCTTCCGAAACATTGGCGACCTACCCTTTGTCTTGATCTGCCGGCACAGCCAAAAGAAGAAGAGTTCCGCTGGCTTCGTGAAACGCTAGTCAGCCAAATCGTATCAACTTCAGACATTTTATCACATACTCCGGAATACCGTGGCATTCTCTGGTCACTATCGAGATTTTCTCTTGATCAGGTAGACGCTTTTGATTCGACACAAATTACTACCATTTTGCTGTCAATTTCCAATCAACTTTCCAGCCTACTCAAAGATATTGATGCTCATGCACAAACTTCGGAGATTGATAACTTTTCTATTACGATAACTTATGAAGCACTGCATACCTTATGGCTCCTTTTATCAAGTCAAAACGGCTGGACACCTACTGAGAATGACAAAAAAGTTATAGAAAGCATCCTGAATGAATGCCATAATCATAATATCCGACATTGCGGACTAGAACATTTTTGCTACTCCGTATTGGAATGGGGATTTTCGTTTCAGAAGGAGCTCGAACGCTCCATCCATTCCACAAGCAAAGAACGCACTTATTATGTCTACGAAACTCTCGCTATTGCAATCTGCCACCCGGAAAAAAATTTGTTTTCCAAAGAGGAAATTCATCTTGGTATCGGAATTGCAGCGCAGCAGATTATGTGGGGAGCCTGGAGCGGCTCACAGCAACTTGTCCATGCGTTACAGTTCATCACATTAGCCGCCAATATTCTTGACACTCAAGAACTAGAGTTGATTACAACTGGCCTTGCACAGTTGCTTGACCGAAGCACTATTGGCCCCAATGATACCATAGAGAGTGCATCAGAAAAGGGAGATATCCGCAGGAATGCGGTCAGATTATCCAGAAAACTGTCTACCGAAAAACTTTCTGAATACATGAAGGATATTCTGCTACGGTGGCAGAGAATCGGGCAAGATAAAAATGAATTTGCTGAGATAAGAACTGCTTGGTAATCACGCTCTCACACAAAAACTTCCGAAAAACCTTATAATCCTTCTTAACACGTTACGAGGTGCCTGTCATGGAGAAGATCCGTGTCGTTGAGCTTTTTGCCGGAGTTGGAGGCTTCCGTCTTGGACTGGAACAGGCTTCTGCCAACTTTCAGACTGTCTGGGCAAACCAGTGGGAACCATCCATGCAGGCGCAATTTGCTTTCGATTGCTATGAACGGCATTTCGGGCATCGTCCAGAACACGTTTGCCAGAACATCGTGACCGCCAAAGAGGGCATCCCTCCACACGACCTTTTGGTCGGTGGCTTTCCCTGTCAGGATTATTCCATCGCCAAAAAGGGCGCACGAGGGATAGAAGGGAAGAAGGGCGTTCTTTGGTGGGAGATCAACGCTATCCTACGGACACACAGGCCTCGCTATGTCCTTTTGGAAAACGTAGACCGGCTCATCAAATCTCCGGCCTGGCAAAAAGGGCGTGACTTTTCCATCATCCTGCGGTGCTTCTATGAAGCAGGCTATGCCGTTGAATGGCGGGTGATAAATGCCGCCGACTATGGCGAAGCACAGCGCAGGCGGCGCACCTTTCTCTTTGCCTTCCGAAACGATACCGCCCTATTCCGAAAGGCTGCGGACCTCATCTGTGTGGAGGGTCTGAAGGGTGCCCACCAGTTGCTCCTGCAGGAAGGCTTCTTTGCCCCCATCTTTCCCTTGTATGGTTTTGAACGGAAATACAGCGAGGGATGGCTCGATGAGTTTCGTTACCTCGGCTTGAAGGATCTGTCTGCCGCACAATCCTGCCACTTCTACACCTCCGGGCTTATGGTCAACGGACGCTTTTATTCCGTCGAGAGCATCCCCCTTCAATTCCCATATAAGCCGCTCTGCTCCGTGTTGGAAATCACCCCACTTGCAGAGCGATATTTTCTTTCCGCCGCCGACATCGACCACTGGCGGTATCTCAAGGGCGCAAAGCAGGAGACCCGCCACCGCAGAAACGGTTCTACTTATTTCTTTTCGGAAGGTTCCATGGCATTCCCCGATCGTTCCGACCTTCCTGCCCGCACGATGCTCACCAGCGAAGGCTCCGTTTCCCGCAGCACCCATGTAGTCGCAGACCCACAGACCCAACGTCTGCGTACGCTAACGCCCATCGAATGCGAACGGCTCAACGGCTTCCCGGATGATTGGACAGCTGGGATGCCGGAACGACTGCGCTATTTCACCATGGGGAATGCGCTTGTCGTTCCGCTGGTCAAGGCCATGGGCAAGCGGATCAGCGCACTGGCCGAGGACGAGCAGTGCAGTTGATGGGCGTTTCTCTTGGGTTTCCAAAGGGGCCGCAGCACCCCTTTGGCACACGACTTTGCTTGCAAAGTCTAGTGTGTTACACCTTGGTTCCGGCTGACGCGGAAAAGGGGCTGCGAGAGGCTCCGGCAAGCACCTGTTCTGTGGCAGAAGGATGCGCGGATGGGCGTGGCAGTTGACGGTCTTTGCCACCCAGCGCAGGCTTGCGGAGGAACCAATGGTGTACGTCCTCCCGTCCTGCTGCAGCAGCGTTTTCCCTTATAAGCCGCAGAGCAAATGATCAGCGTCTGTGCTTGCCCCGCATCCCTGCCTTTGTGCGGTGCTTCAACATAGAGGATTTATTGAACACCCGCAGCAGGGTCATCTGTTCTTCTTTCGTCAGCTTGGAATAGTCGATGCCGATCTGTCCCATCAGGACATTCATCTTCTTTTCCAACGGTGAACCTTCAAACTTCTCTGCATTTTCAAGCTGCTTCCTCGCTTGCTCGATCGCTGCGCCGTCCGATGTGGTCTTATCGGTTCCATGTGCCGCTTTGATCTGCTTTAAGATCGCCGCCAGCTCATCATAGAGGATTCGCCCGAAATACTCGTCCTCGTTGATCTGCGCTGCCTTCAGCGTCCGCATGGTCAGGTCCTCTGTATCGACATGGTATCGCTTTTCCAGCTCCTGTCTGGTGGCTTCTACCATGGCATTTATGTCCCGGATGCGGTCACTGACCAGCCCGTCCACACAGATCTCAAGGTCGGTCATCCACCGGGCAAAATCGGGATGTTCCAGAAGTTCGCACAGCAGCCGATGATTGAATTTTCCATTCCTTAATACGTCCACTGCGCCATCGCTCAGATGCAAGTCCGAAAGGAC
>ENA-UBDJ01001175-UBDJ01001175.1-human-gut-metagenome-genome-assembly--contig:-NODE-1175-length-12244-cov-6.321930_pt1 | contig 12244 bp, 8 predicted proteins | sample MGYA00244279_ERZ654774 | MGnify/ENA primary metagenome ERZ654774 (study PRJEB26926, sample SAMN06164701) | human gut metagenome | biome: ENVO:00009003; feature: ENVO:2100002; material: ENVO:00002003...
TTGCGCAGGGCATAGAGGGCAGCCAGCAGCTTCTCGTCCGCTTCGCTGAGGGCATCTTCGTCGGCACGGCGGCGGGAGGCCGCGGCCAGCCGCTTTGCACTGGCCGCGGCACGCTGGCGGGCCTGTGCCGCCTGCTCCTCCACCTGTTCGGCAGCCTGTGCTGCCAGCAGACAGTTGGAACAGTTCTCGCACTTCTGGGGTGCGGCCTCGCCGAAGTAGCTCAGCAGATACCCCCGCAGGCAGCGCGGCGTGGTGGAGTAGAAGGTCATGTACTTGAGCCGTTCCTCTGCCTTGCGTGCCGCTTCGGCCTTGACATCCGCAGGCAGGCCGTTGTCAGCCTCCATCTCCTTGTCGATGAAGAACCGGATGGTGCGCACATCGGTGCCGGAATAGAGCAGGGTGCAGCGGGCTGGCTCCCCGTCACGGCCCGCGCGGCCCGCCTCCTGATAATAGCTCTCCAGATCCTTGGGCATATTATAATGGATGACGAACCGGACGTTTGGCTTATCGATGCCCATGCCGAAGGCATTGGTCGCCACCATGATCTGCACCCGGTCATAGAGGAAATCGTCCTGATTCTGCCGCCGGGTATCCGCATCCAGTTTGGCGTGGTAGGCTGCTGCACGGATTCCCCGGCTCTGCAGCAGGCGGGTGGTCTCGTCCACCTGCCGGGTGGTACTGCAATAGATGATGCCCGCATTGTCCCGCTCCCTGAGTACAAGGTCGAGCAGAACTTTGGGCTTCTCGCTGGGCAGGGCCCTGCGGGTGGCAAAATAGAGGTTGGGCCGGTCGAAGCTGGTGGTCACCTCGTAGGGGGTGTGGAGTTCCAGATGGGTGCGGATGTCCTCCCGCACATGGGCCGTGGCGGTGGCCGTAAAGGCTCCCACCACCGGGCGCTTGGGCAGGCTGTCCACAAACACCTTGATGTGCAGGTAGCTAGGGCGGAAGTCCTGCCCCCACTGACTGATGCAGTGGGCCTCGTCCACCGTGACCATGCTGATCTCCCGCTCCTGCGCAAACCGCTGAAAACCCGGCATCTCCAGCCGCTCCGGAGCCACATAGATGATCTTATACCACCCCTCCCGGGCGCGGCGGAGCATCAGGGCCTTCTGGTTGTCCGTCAGGCTGTTGTTCAGGAAAGCTGCCGCCACACCGGCCTGTACCAGCGCCCCCACCTGATCCTTCATCAGGCTCACCAGCGGCGAGACCACGATTGTGATGCCCGGCAGCAGCAGGGCCGGCACCTGATAGCAGATGGACTTGCCCGCACCTGTGGGCATCACGGCCAGCACATCCTGCCCGGCCAGCAGGCGGGAGACGATCTCCTCCTGACCCGGGCGGAAGCTGTCGTAGCCAAAGACTTTTTTCAGAATACTATGCGGACTTTCCATGGTTCCTCCTATCCATACAAAACCGCTCCGTCATTGCTTCGCAATGCCACCTCTCCTAGTAGGAGAGGCAAGTCTTGGCTCCCCTACCAGGGAAGCTGGACGCAAAGCGGCCTGAGCGGTTTATAACCCAATCAGTATACCACAACTCCCCGGATAATTGTAAAACATCTCTGACATTTCCCACGTTCGATAGCATTTCCTGCACAAAAATGCTATAATATGGGTATATATCTCCATCCCGGCTCCTGCCTTGTGCATCTGCCGGAAAAGAGCAAAGGAGTATTTTGTATGGCTCAGAAATTGATCACCTTCGCCGTCCCGTGCTACAACTCGGCGGCATATATGCGCCACTGCATCGAGACCCTGCTCTCCGCCGGGGAGCAGGCCGAAATCATCCTGGTGGACGATGGTTCCACCAAGGATGACACCCCCGCCATCTGCGACGAGTACGCTGCCAAATATCCCACCATCGTCAAGGCCATCCATCAGGAGAACGGCGGCCACGGCGAGGGTGTGAATCAGGGCATCCGCAACGCCACCGGCCTGTATTACAAGGTAGTGGACAGCGACGACTGGCTGGACGAAGCAGCCCTCAGGACCGTGCTGGCCAAGCTGAACACGCTGACTGCCCGGGGCACCGCGCCTGACCTGATGATCTGCAACTATGTCTACGAGCATGTGGAGGACAACACCAGCCACACCGTGCGCTACACCAACGTGTTCCCCCAGAACCGGCTGTTCAACTGGACGCATGTCGGCCACTTCCGGCCCGACCAGAACCTGCTGATGCACTCGGTGATGTACCGCACACAGGTGCTGCGGGACTGCGGCATGGTGCTGCCCAAGCACACCTTCTATGTAGACAACATCTTTGTCTACCAGCCCCTGCCCTTTGTCAAGAGCATGTACTATATGGATCTGGACCTGTACCGCTACTTCATCGGCCGGGCCGACCAGAGCGTGAACGAGAGTGTGATGGTCAAGCGGGTGGACCAGCAGCTGCGGGTGACCCGCCACATGATCGACTGCCAGGACCTGGATGCCCTTAAGGGCCAGAAGAAGCTGCGCAGCTATATGCTGCACTACCTCTCCATGATGATGGCCATCAGCGACATCTTCCTGCTGCTGGACGGCAGTGCCGCCGCAAAGCAGAAGGAGAACGAACTGTGGGCCTACCTCAAGGCACACACCAGTGCCGGGGTCTACCGCTCCATCCGCTACGGCTTTGGCGGCGTGACCAACCTGAAGATCCCCAAGGGCGACAAACTCGTGCTGGGCGGTTACCGCATTGCACAGAGGGTTTTTAAATTCAATTAACAAATGTTGCTTTTCCTCCTCAGATAAGATATACTTTTTAACGTATCTTAATTTCTCAGGAGGATCTTATTTTATGGAGCAATTGCTCATTTGCATGTCTCTTTCGCTCATTGCAGGCCTGTTGGCATCCCGTGCAGCGAAAGCGGTCCGTCTGCCGGCTGTCACCTCTTATCTGGTGGCGGGGCTTCTGCTGGGCCCCTTCTTTCTGGGTCGGCTGGGCCTGAGCGGCTGGGGCTTCGGCTTCGGGAGCCTTGCACAGGTCGAGAGCTACGGCATCATCACACAGGTGGCACTGGGCTTCATCGCCTTTGTCATCGGCAACGAGTTCCGGCTCAGCGCGTTGGAGAGCATGGGCAGGCAGGCGGTCACTGTGGGCATCCTGCAGGCCGTTATCACCACCGTGCTGGTGGATATCGCTCTGGTGGCCCTGCACTTTGCCCGGCCGGATGTCATCTCAATGGCATCGGCCATCACGCTGGGTTCCATCGCCTCTGCCACAGCCCCTGCCGCCACCCTGATGGTGGTCAAGCAGTACAAGGCAAGCGGCCCCCTGACCCGCCTGCTGCTGATGGTGGTCGCCATTGATGATGCCGTGGGTCTGGTGCTCTTCTCGGCCTCTTTCGGCATCGCAAACGCGCTGGAACAGGGCCGCATCGACCCCATCAGCATCCTTCTGGAGCCTTTGGTGGAGATCGTACTCAGCCTGGGTCTGGGCGCGCTGGCCGGTCTGCTGCTCAACCAGCTGGAGATCTACTTCCACTCCCGCTCCAAGCGCATGAGCCTTTCGGTGGCCTTTGTGCTGCTGACGGTGGGCCTTTCCATGGTCAGCTTTGAGGTCGGCCCCATCCACTGCAGCTTCTCGCTGTTGCTGGTCTGCATGATGACCGGCACCGTGTTCTGCAACATCTGCCCCACTTCCGATGAGCTGATGGACCGCCTGGACCGCTGGGTAAGCCCGGTGAACATCCTGTTCTTCGTGCTGTCCGGCGCGGAGCTGGACCTGAACATCCTCGCAAACCCCATGGTCCTGCTCATTGGTGCCGTCTATATCGCTTCCCGCTCTCTGGGCAAGATCTCCGGCTCCTATGTCAGCTGCAAGGCCACCCGCTGCAGTGAGAAGATCCAGAAGTATCTGGGCATCACCCTGCTGCCGCAGGCCGGTGTGGCACTGGGTATGGCCGCCGAGGCTGCCGAGCTTTCCGACGGCCACATGGTGCGCAACGTGGTGCTCTTCTCGGTGCTGGTGTACGAGCTGGTGGGCCCGACCCTGGCCAAGCTCAGCCTGACCGCCGCAGGCGAGATCATTCCCGAGGGCCGCACGAGCGCCCGTACCACCAACAAGCCGGAGGAGCCGGTCAGTGTGGACTGATCTCCCCCCTATCAGCCTCACCGCAGGTGACGGAGCAATCTTACACTACAAAAGCCGCTGCACAGTTGTTACGCTGTGCAGCGGCTTTCTGTTTGCTCTTTATTTCAGCACGATCTCACCGTTCTCAGCATCCACGGTCAGGGTGGAGCCGGAAACAAGGGTACCGTCGATGATCTTTTCAGCGGCGGGGTCCTCCACAGCCTTGCGGATGGTCCGGCGCAGGTCGCGGGCACCAAACTTGCCGCCCTGGCTCTTGTGCACCAGCGCTGCCAGTGCCGCCGGAGTATAGCTGTAGGCAATGCCCTTGGCCTCCATGCTGGGCTTGTACTCGTCCAGCATCAGGGCGGCAATGCCCTGCAGGGTCTCCTCGCTCAGCGGCTTGAAGGTGATGACCTCATCCACGCGGCCCAAAAACTCAGGGCGGAGGAACTGGCTCAGTGCCTTGCGGCTCTTCTCCTCGTTCCGCTCCTCCTCGCTGCGGTTGAAGCCCAGACTTGCGGTGGTCTGGTCGCTGCTGCCCGCGTTGGAGGTCATGCAGATGACGGTGTTGGAGAAATCCACGGTGCGGCCCTGGGCATCGTTGATCTTGCCCTCGTCCAGGATCTGCAGCAGGATATTCATCACATCGGGGTGGGCCTTTTCGATCTCATCGAACAGCACCACGCTGTACGGGCGGCGGCGGACCTTTTCGGTCAGCTGACCCGCCTCCTCGTAGCCCACATAGCCCGGAGGGGAACCGATCATGCGGGACACCGCGTACTTCTCCATATACTCGCTCATATCCAGCCGGATCAGGGGGTCGGGGCCGTCAAAGAGCTGGTTTGCCAGCTGCTTCACCAGCTCCGTCTTGCCCACGCCGGTGGGGCCCACAAAGATGAAACTGGCCGGACGGCGGCGGCCTGAAAGGTCGGCGCGGCTGCGCTTGACCGCCTGCGCCACCAGATGCACGGCATCGTCCTGACCGATGATCTTCTTTTTCAGCTCGGCCTCAAGGCTGGCGAGCTTTGCATACTCGGTCTCCCGGATCTTCACCGCCGGGATGCCCGTCCACAGCTCAATGACCTTGGCCACATCGTCCATGGTCACCTGGATCTCCCCGGCTGCAGCCTGCTTGGCGGGCAATTCCCGCTCCAGCTGTGCCATCCGGGTCTTGCGCTCTGCCACACGCTCGTAATCGATGGGCTCGTTCACATCGGCGTTTTCCATGTCGGCCTCTTCCTGCTTGAGGGCCTCCAGTTCCTTCTGCATGGTCAGGTACTCGGAGATGACCGGGTGGGCCAGATTGCAGCAGGCACAGGCCTCGTCCAGCAGGTCGATGGCCTTGTCGGGCAGGTAGCGGTCGGTGATATACCGCTCGCTCAGGGTCACGGTGGCGTTCAGCACATCGGCGGGCACCTGCACATGGTGGTGCTCCTCGTAGTAGTGCTTGATGCCGCCCATCACGGCCAGCGTATCAGCAACGCTGGGTTCCTCCACCCGCACGGGCTGGAACCGGCGCTCCAGCGCCTGGTCCTTCTCGATATACTTGCGGTACTCGTTGAAGGTGGTGGCACCGATGACCTGGATCTCGCCGCGGGAGAGGGCGGGCTTCAGGATGTTGCCCGCATTCATGGCACCCTCGCTCTCACCGGCAGAGGTAATGGTGTGGATCTCGTCAATGAACAGGATGACATTGCCTGCCGCCTTGACCTCGCTCAGCAGGCCCTTGACCCGCTGCTCGAACTGGCCGCGGAACTGGGTGCCTGCCACAAGGCTGGTCAGGTCGAGCAGGAAGATCTCCTTATCCTGCAGCCCTGCCGGCACCTGCCCCTTGGCAATGCGCTCCGCAATGCCCTCGGCAATGGCGGTCTTGCCAACGCCCGCCTCACCAATGAGGCAGGGGTTGTTCTTCTGGCGGCGGCTCAGGATCTGGATGGTGCGGTAGATTTCCCGGTCGCGGCCGATGATATCATCCAGCTTCCCCTCCCGGGCTTTGCGGGTCAGGTTCTCGCAGTAGGTATCCAAAAACTTGCGGCGGGGCGGCTTTTTGTCGTTTTTGCCCGCCTTCTTTTCGTTTTTGCCGTTCTGGGCACCGCCGTTCACCCCCAGCGGGAAGGTGGCGCTGGAGCCGGGCACAAGGTCGCCGTCCTCTTCGCTCTGGTCCGGCTGGCCCATGCCCATCATCATGGAGAAGGGGTTCATGCTGCTCATGTCCCCCATCTCCTGCATCATGTTTTCCATCCGGTCTTCCATGGCATCCATGTCCTCGTCGGACATGCCAAACTGCTTCATCAGATCATCGACCGGTTTGATGTGCATCTCCCGGGCACAGTGCAGGCAGTACCCCTCGTTTTTCATCTGGCCATTTTCCATCCGCTGGACAAAAATAATGGCAGGCCGCTTCTGGCATCGAATGCAGACCATTGTTCCTCCTTTTCCCTCCCCGCTCAGACAAACGGGTTGAACACATTGAATACTTTATAGTAAAGGCTGCCGCTCATCACCGTGTCGTTGAGCATGGTGAGGTTGCCGCCGGTGATCACAATGAGCGCCCAGACCACGCAGAGCACCAGATAGATGTCCACAAGGCTGGCAATGCCGCCCACGCCCCAGCCCAACCAGTGGTTCACTGCACCGATCATGGGCAGCTTGTTCACCAGCCCCAGCACTGTGACCAGCAGGCTGACCAGCATCCGCAGCAGGGCGAACGCCACAAAGAACAGCACCAGCGAGATCACCGGGGTCAGCAGCGGAGCCAGCACCTTCTGGACGATGGTATCCGCCAGCACAACGGCGTTGTCATTGAGGACGGCAGAGATGGAGCGCTCACAGGCATCCACGATGGATGCCCGGAACGCCTCGGGCAGAAAGCCCGCGTACCGCTGGGCAATGCCATCCAGACTGACGGCTCCCCCGGCGGCGATATTGGCAGCGATCTGGTCCCGGAAGCTTCCGGCGAGGAAGCGCTCGAACACCTGCCCGGCTGCCCAGCCTGAAAAGGCTCTGGCACCGAACAGACTGACGAGGCTGCCCGTCAGCTGCACCACCGAGGCCAGAAAGCCTTTGCGGGCATACCGGACGGCCAGCACCAGCCAGACCACCGTACATAGGATATCAAAAATAAATGACGGATTCTTGAACATACGTTTAACCTTATTCCGAACTGGCTCACCCTCTCAGTCACGACTGCCGTCGTGCCAGCTCCCCCAAAGGGGGAGCCAACGCTTCTGACAGGGGAAGCCACAAAATAAATTGCACTCTTTTTCCTCAAAGCCGCAATTACCTCTCCCTTTGGGAGAGGTGGCAATGCGCAAGCATTGACGGAGAGGGCTATTCAGCGGGTGCTTCCAACTTCTGCACCGTGTTGCCGCTGAACAGCAGCAGATCCTTGCTGTTGGCCAGCAATGCCTGCGGGCTGGTGTCAAGGTTCTGGCTCCACTGCTGGGTGCCGGACGCATCAAAACACTCCACGGCGTTATCGGCCAGCAGATAGAACAGGTTCCCCGCCCGGACGATGGAATTTGCCGCCGGGACAGCGGCGCTGAACTGGACGTTCAGGTTTTTGTCCAGTGTCACGGCCTGAGAGACCTGCCCCGATGCCAGCAGCAGAGCCACATTGCCTGCCGCATCCACCGAAACATCCTTCAGCTCCGTGCCCGCAAAATCATAGACCGCACGCTCGCCGCCGCCCGCATTGTAGAGCACGGCCCTGGTATCGTAGACAGCCAGGATCGTGGAAGCGGAGGTCCACCCCAGCCACTGGGGCACGCCGCCCTGATTCACCAGACTGACGGGATCGCCCGATGCCAGATTGATGAGGTAGAGGTTGGTCATCACCTGTCCCCCGCTGACGGTGACGGCTGCCGCCGCCAGCTTCCGGCTGTCGGGGGAAAAGGCCATCCGCAGGGGGGTGCCGTCGTTGGAGGTCATGCTCCAGCTGAGCTGCTGCTCCATGGAGGGGCTGTATACCAGCAGCTTTGCCATGCTGGTCTGGTCCTCCGTGACCACAGCCAGCGTGCCGTTGTCCGACATGGCGCAGAGGAAAATGCTGTTTTCCAGCTGCTTGGTGTAAAGGTTCTGGGTGCGGCTCTCCACCCGCAGCTCGTTTCCGGAGCGGTTGTAGAGGACAAAGCGGGTCTTGCCCGCGGCCAGCGCCGGGCGGGCATAGCCGCTCTGGATGCTGTTCAGCTTTTTGCCGGTGCGCGACCAGACCACACAGCCCTCGTCCCCCAGCTCCACAAAGCTGCCGGTCAGGGGGGCCATCTGTTCCAGCTCGGCCACACCGGTCTGCTGGGGCCAGCCGGAGCCGGGCAGCAGGGCAATGCGGGCCGTATCGGTCAGGTCCTTCAGGGCCGCCACCGAGCTGCCCGCGATGCCGGTGGCAAACAGCACCACCGCCGTCAGCAGCACCAGCAGCACCGCCGTGCGGCGGATGCGCCGGTTCCGCACACGCTGGCGGGCAGCTTCCAGATATTCGACCCGCCCTTCCGAAAGCGGCTCGTCACTCTCCGGACGGTTGCGATTTTTTCTCATAGGTCGTAGTCCACCTTCTTCAAAAATAGCCCCTTCGCGGGCAGCGTCGGCCCGGCCTGGCTGCGGTCCCGGCTGGCAAGGATACCGGGGATGGCATCGGGCTGCATCCGGCCCGCACCCACCTCACACAGGGTGCCTGCCAGAATGCGCACCATGTTATAGAGGTAGCCGTCCGCTGTCACCTCAATGTCCACCTCGTCGCCCTTCCGGGTCACATGGCAGTCGGTGATGGTGCGCACGGTATCTCCGTGGGCAGCAGCAGAGGAACCCGCCGCGCACAGGGCCAGAAAATCGTGCTTTCCCACAAACTGTTCCGCCGCCCTCTGCATGGCATCCGCATCCAGCCGCCGGGGCACCCGGGTGTAATATTTTTCATCAAAAGGCGAATCGATAGGGTGGTTGTGGATGCGGTACAGGTAGGTCTTGGTATGGGCGGCATAGCGGGCGTGGAACTCCTCCGGCACCACCCGGGCGGACAGCACCCGGATATCCGGGGGCAGGTGCTGGTTGATGGCCAACGGCAGCTTTTCGGGGGGGATGCGGGTCTCCGCGTGGAAGTTCAGCGCAAAGCCCAGCGCGTGGACCCCGGCATCGGTGCGGCTGCACCCCTTGATATCGGGGCGGCTGTGGAGCACTGCTTCCAGCCCATCCTGAAAGGTCTGGGCCACGCTCCGCCCGTTGGGCTGCACCTGAAAGCCGCAGTAGTTGGTGCCGTCGTAGGCAAGGGTCAGTAAATAGTTCTGCATGGAACTCCTTCCGTCACGGCTTTGCCGTGCCACCTCCCTCAAAGAGGGAGGCTATAAGGCCCCCTCCTCGAGGGGGCTGTCGCCGCAGGCGACTGGGGGAGTTTTTAAAAATTCGGGAACACCAGTCTCGAGCTCAGGATCACCATAAAGCAGACGATGCACACCGCCAGATCGATATAATCCTGCCGGGTGCAGCGCAGCACCTTCAGGCGGGTGCGGCCATCACCGCCGCGGTAGCAGCGGCACTCCATGGCCATGGCCAGCTCATCGGCGCGGCGGAAGGCCGAGATGAACAGCGGGATAAGCACCGGCACCAGCGCCTTGACGCGCTCCATCATGGAGCCGTTGTCCAGCATGGCACCGCGGGCTTTCTGGGCGTTCATAATCTTGTCGGTCTCTTCGATCAGGGTCGGGATAAAGCGCAGGGCAATGCTCATCATCATAGCCAGCTCATGCACCGGAAAGTGCAGCCTGCCCAAAGGCTTGAGCAGCTGCTCGATGGCATCCGTCAGCACAATGGGGCTGGTGGTATAGGTCAGCAGGCTGGTGCCCGCGATCAGTGCCATCACGCGCACCGCCATCAGGATGGCATAGCGCAGGCCCTCGGCATAGATGTTCAGTACCCAGAAGTGCACCAGCGGTTCGCCCTCACCCGAAACAAAGAAGAGGTTGAGCACCGCGGTAAAGAGGATGATGGGCAAAATGGGCTTCAGGCTCTTGGTGATGAGCTTGAAGGGGATCTTCGCCACACCGTACATAGCCACGAGGAACACAAGGGACAGCGTCAGGCCCAGCGGGTTGGACGCTGCAAACAGCAGGATGATGTAGACGATGGTCAGCACCAGCTTCATGCGGGGGTCAAACTTATGCACAAGGCTGTCGCCCGGGAAGTGCTGGCCGATGGTGATATCTCTCAGCATGTGGCAGCGCCCCCCTTCTTTGCATCCACACGGGGCAGCACAAGGCTTTCGCCTGCGTCCCGGCGCTTCTTGGCTTCCAAAATCATCTTGACGGCATAGGGTACAGTGTAAACATCCGCCGGAACATCCACCCCCATCTCCCGCAGCTTGAGGAAGATCTTTGTGACCTGCGGCACGCTCAAGCCCAGCGCCAGCAGCTCGGGCGCACGGGCGAACACGTTCTCCACGGTGTCGTACATGGCGATCTTCTTGTTGCTCATCACCAGCACACGGTCGGCGTACTTGGCAATATCCTCCATGCTGTGGGAGACCAGCAGCACGGTGGTGCCGGTCTTTTTGTGGTATTCCTTGACCTCAGACAGGATCTCGTCCCGGCCCTCGGGGTCCAGCCCGGCGGCAGGCTCATCCAGCACCAGAATGCGGGGCTTCATGGCCATCACACCCGCCACGGCCACCCGGCGCTTCTGGCCACCGGACAGCTCAAAGGGGCTGCGCTGCAGCAGCGCCTCATCCAGGCCGACAAAGTCCGCTGCTTCATGCACCCGCCTGTCGATCTCGGCCTCGTCCAGCCCCATGTTTCTGGGGCCAAAGGCGATATCCTTATAGCAGGTCTCCTCAAACAGCTGGTACTCCGGGTACTGGAACACCAGACCGGTGAGGAAACGGAATTCCCGGATCTTTTCCGGCTCGGCCCACAGGTCGCGGCCATCGATGATGATGTGGCCGCTGGTGGGCTTGTTCAGGCCGTTCATGTGGGTGATGAGGGTGCTCTTGCCGGAGCCGGTGGCACCGATGATGCCCACAAAATCTCCCTCTTCCACCTCAAAGCTCACGTCATCCAGCGCGGTGACGGCATTGGGCATTCCCGGGTTATAGACATAACTCAGGTGATCTACTTTGATAATGCTTCCCATCTTCCGTCCCCTCCCTTACTTCAAAAGCTCATACAGAGCCTGTGCGCACGCGCCGGTGTCAATGATGCCCTCGGGCATGGGGATGCCGGCCTTGACCAGCTCATCCCGCAGCTCGGCAGCCTGCGGCACATCCAGCCGCAGGGCGCGCACCTTTTCGGTCTGGCTGAATACCTCTTTTGGGGTGCCTTCCATGACCACATTGCCCTTGCTCATCACCAGCACGCGGTCGGCCTGAGCAGCTTCTTCCATATAGTGGGTGATGGACACCACCGTGATGCCCATGTTCTTGTTCAGATGGTGAATGGTCTGCATCACCTGCTCCCGGCCCCGGGGATCAAGCATGGCGGTGGCCTCGTCCAGGATCAGGCAGTCGGGCCGCATGGCGACCACGCCCGCAATGGCAACGCGCTGCTTCTGGCCGCCGGACAGGTTGTGGGGCGCACGCTCCCGGTACTCGTAGATGCCCGCCATCTTCATCGCTTCATCCACGCGGCGGCGCATCTCCTCCGGCGGCACGCCCAGATTTTCCAGCGCAAAGGCGACGTCTTCCTCCACCACGGTGGCAACGATCTGGTTGTCCGGGCTCTGGAACACCATGCCCACGGTCTGGCGGATATCGTAGATCTTGTCCTCGTCTTTGGTGTCCATCCCCTCCACCAGCACAGTGCCGCTCTCCGGCAGAAGGATGGCGTTGAAGTGCTTGGCCAGCGTGGATTTTCCACAGCCGTTGGCCCCCAGCACTGCCACAAATTCGCCCCGCTTCACCTCAGCCGACACGCCGTTCAGGGCGTAGTCCGGCTGTTCCGGGTCATAGCGGAACTTCAGATCTTTCGCAGTTAAAATCGTTTCTTCCATAGGTTTTCTCTTTCCGGTGGTGCGCCCTTCTCAAAAGGGCTGTACCCCATTCTATTGAAATTGATTGCTTATTTATTTTTAGCGGCCTCGCCCTCTCCGTCATCGCTGCGCGATGCCACCTCTCCCGAAGGGGAGAGGTTTTGTGCAGACCGCAGCCTTCCCTCTTTTGCGCTGTCTCTTATACACATCTCCGAGCCCACGAGACAGGCAGAAATCTCGT
>ENA-UBDJ01001180-UBDJ01001180.1-human-gut-metagenome-genome-assembly--contig:-NODE-1180-length-12203-cov-5.254939_pt1 | contig 12203 bp, 11 predicted proteins | sample MGYA00244279_ERZ654774 | MGnify/ENA primary metagenome ERZ654774 (study PRJEB26926, sample SAMN06164701) | human gut metagenome | biome: ENVO:00009003; feature: ENVO:2100002; material: ENVO:00002003...
CACCCTAGAGTTCGTCGGCAGCGTCAGATGTGTATAAGAGACAGACTATCGCATATTGCGAAAAATCTGGGAGAATTAAAGGAAAAGTAAATCATAATACTTGAATAGTTTCAGTGATGTCTGAAGATTATTTCATTAAAGTTATTGATTGTACATTAGGGATATGCAAATGGCTTATTTTGCAAATATCCCTATACTTCCTAATGCCGTATATATGGAATTATGAGTACGCTGTCGGTACAATTGTATTGATATGTTTATATACGTCATTATATGCAACATACTGGAACTTGATTGATGAATCTAAGCGTGCTCGATGGATTTTTGCGCCATATCTGTTATACTTACCAATAGCAATTATCTTGTCTTTGAGTATTAATAATTGGGTTACTTCATTATGGTTGGGTGTATTCTTGCCTATTTATGGACTCATATGTTTCTTGTGTGTTAAACAATTAAGAAAATATTCAAAAAGACTACGAAAAAGAATCAGATATGGAAAAGTAATTACCTATACAATCGTAATAGTTTTCTTTTTAGCATTAAAGACCTTAAGTGTTCTTTGGGTTTGTCAGGAACATAAATCCTTGGATAGTGAGAAAATTGATATTATTGAGAGAAAGAACTATTTGGTTGACAAGCTGGTCACATCACCCCGAAATGTGCTCAATGAAATGCCTTCTGCAATTGGTGTTCAATTTCAAGGAGAGTGGGCTTTATACTCTTGCTCCATGCTATCTGCTGCATTGGTAAACCTTTCTAATCTTTATCCCGAAACAAAGGAAGAAAATATTTCATATATTGATAGCCTCATAAACATTGTCTTGTCTCCCGAAATTCGCTATTATGACACAATGAGATGGGGTGAAGACCCATTGGAAAGTTTAGACGAGGATAATAGCCATATTTCGTATTTAAGTCACTTGGCATGGATGATATGCGGTTATAGAGAGATTAGTGGAAATCATAAATATGATGAATTGCTCACTGACCTTTGCGAAACGATGAATCGTAGAATTCTAAGTAGCAAGAGTATGAATTTACCAACATATCCAGGAGAATCAATATATGTACCGGATATGCTTGTCGCTATTGTCGCATTGAATCAGTACGCAGATACACATAGAGGTAAATATCGTTCAACAGTAAAGAAATGGGTTGCAAAAGCACAGAAAGATTGGTTAGATAAAGAAACTGGATTATTGGCGTCATTCATAGATGAGAATGGTTTTCTATATGATGATGCACCAATTAAAGGTTCTTATTCTGCACTAAATTGTTATTATCTTACATTAATTGATGAAGCCTTTTCGAAAACACAATACCAGCAATTAAAAGCCTTATTTTGGAAAGATGGTATAATTTCAGGATTAAAGGAGTATTGGGACAAAACTTGTTATGTTGGACTTGATATTGATGCCGGCCCAATTGTTTTTGAATTGGGACCATCTGGAACGGCATTCTTTGCGGGAAGTTCTACCTATTTCGGTGATTATAATGTGAGAAAAGAGATATTGGCCACAGCAGAAATGGCAGGCCACACTATAAAGATCGGTAATAAAAGACACTACCTATTAGCAAACGTAGCGTTAGTAGGCGAATCAATAATGTTGGCAATGCGTACACATATTAAACATTAGAATTTCAATATTTAGGTTGGATGAAATTAACAACGTTTGTGTGTTTCATACACCAACAAAATGATTTCGTACAGTGGAGAAAAAAACTCTCGGCTGTACGATTTCTTTTTATGAAATTTGCATATAGAAACAATCATTAAAGCTTATGAAACAGATAGTCAAAGTCCTATTCTTATTGATTGTAGTTGCTGTTTTTACAGGTTGTGGAGATTGCAGAAATTCCACAGCAAACAGTAATGCCAATCATTGTACAAAACAGAATTCTATTTACTATTGGAAAACAGTATTTGAGTTAGATTCAGTAGAACTGTCATTCTTGCAAAAGCATGACATTGATCGTATCTATTTACGTATGTTCGATGTTGCAACTGAACCTGATTTTCTGAATGGAACAACACAAATAGTTCCTATTGCGACAACCAAGTTCATATCTCCTATTCCTGACAATGTAGAAATAGTTCCTGTTACATATATAACTATAGATGCACTTAGAGCAATGGCTGGTAGAGAAGCTGAGTTTGCCTCACTCATTGTTGAAAGACTATTGGTTATGTCTTCATATAACGAATGTGGGGATATAAAAGAAGTTCAACTTGACTGCGACTGGACAAGTACAACTAGGGATAGTTATAGTAAAATGTGTAAAGTGGTAAAAGATTCACTATCAACAAAAGGAATAGATTTAAGCATAACCGTAAGATTGCACCAATTGCAAGAGACACCACCTCCTGCAGACAAAGGCGTATTGATGATTTATAATACTGGTGCATTAAAGAACCCTGAAACATATAATTCTATCCTTCACATAGACGATGTGGAACCATATATAAAACGAAAACAATATGCAATTCCATTAGATTACGCATTTCCGGTATTTGGATGGGGGGTGAAATTTGAGAATAATAAATTTGTATCTATAGTATCCTATGAGTGTAAGGAAATCTCAGAAAAAGAAAATATTAGATATGAAAGGCCTACGTCAGAAGATATTCTTGAGGTAAAAGCATTAGTAGAAGAAAATTTAGGCAAACCTGCAACTGGCAACATCCTTTATCATCTTGATTATTCACAACTAAAACATTATGCAGACAATGAAATCTCTCAGATATTTATGTATTAGTCTTATACTACTGACTATCACAAATGAGGCTGTAGCTTGTTGGGGACCATGGTATACCCCCAAAGGATATTATATGTATAGAGTTTATAATAATCTTCCAGATCCGACAATTGACATAGAAAAACAAAATCCTAATGAAGGAAAGAACTGTGAAGAATGGCAGAAACTTACTTCTGAAACGATTCCATTAGAGGATATATATCAAGTCGTATACAAAATGGATTTAGAAAGTTTTGAAGCTTTATATGACAATAGAGGAGATAGTCATGAAAACAAATTTATTGAATGGATTACCCAAAAGGATACCGCAATCCTTGATTTTCTACTTCTAGCAAAGACTAATGAATACATACGTCTAAAACGTAATTCTCGTTGGTATTATCCGTCAATGAAAATCGGAGCTAGAATGACATTGGAAGAAATAGCAGATAGTGCTATATCAATAAAAGATTCTAGACTGAGAGACAGATATTTATTACAAGGAGTAAGGGCTTTGTTCTCCTTGTCTAAATATGAAAGGTGTATTGAGTTGTGGGAAAACGAAATATCTCATTGGTCTGACGAAAACCTTATGAGACAGCTTATCCAACCATATATAGCAGGAGCAGAATTTCATATAAAGCGTTCTGAAAAAGCCATTGAATACTTTGCTCAGTTAGGAGATATTCAATCTATGTTGTTTTGTCTTGGACGTTCAGGTGAAAAACTTTCCATTATAGATGCTTTAGAGTTTATATGTGAATATGCACCCAATAGTAGATTTATAGAGGAAACATTGCAGAAGTATATCAGAGAAATCGAGCCTCTAGGTGAATTCTATTGGGAAGATGAACTGGAAAAAACGCCAGAATTGGACAAATTGTATAATCTATGTTTAAAAATGGCTCGCTGTGGTAAAAGCAATAATCCTGCAATGTGGTATTATACTGCTGCATTTCTTGAGGATTTATATGGCAATACTGCCAGTGCGTCACGATTATTAAGTTTGGCTGAAAAAAGTAGGTCTTCGGATTATATAAAAGAATCAATTAAAATCTTTAGAATATATTTAGACGCTAAGCTGTTACCATACGATTCTTATTATGAAAACCGTTTATTTGGTCAGCTAAAGTGGCTAGATTCAAAAATTCAATCTAATATAGATGATAAAGTCCGCAATGAGACTGCTCGTGGTTATATGCTATTCAATTGTGAAAGTTACTACTATTGGAATGATATGATGCGTAGAATCCTATTAGCTGAAGTTTGTCCTCGCATGATGAAATCAGGTAAAACTACCCGTGCATTACAACTTGCTAATATGGCAGATAACAGATTACTTAATATAGTAAACAGGCATGAAATATGTGATTGGATGGATGATAAAGTTGTACATTCTTACACAATGTCAAGTTATCGATATTCAACAAATTTTAATCCACACGATTATAGCAATAGTTTTTTTGAAATGATAGATAGCCTTGGAGTAAATGAAGCTATAAGATATGTTGAACGAGTAGATAAACCACAGAATGAATTTGATAGATTTCTGAATAATTGTGGTTATATCGGAAGTGATTATTTGAATGATATTGTAGGTACACAGTGTCTTCGTTATATGCGGTATCAAGAAGCTTTAGAATATCTAGGAAAAGTTAGTGAATCATATAAAACCCATCATAACGTATATATGGCATATGATCCATTTAGTGCTGAACCGAAAGTAATTAAAATGAAGACGGATTTCAGGTATGACTTTGCAAGGGAAATGCACTCATTGGAACGAGGAATCAATCTCACAACAGAGCCAAATCGGAAAGCATTGCTGATGGTTAAATATGCTATCGGTATAAGGAATTCCTTTGATTGGTGTTGGGGGCTGACACAATATTATCGAGGAACAAGTTATTGGGGACAAGTGTGTGAAAAGCGTGATTGGGAAAACGATGAAAATACCAAAGCTGCTATAGGGAAAGTAGAAGAGTTGATAAATCTTGCATGTGATATTGTAACAGATGATGAAACTGGGGCAAATATTCAGTATATGCTTTGTAATTTTAAGACTGTAGCTCGTAATTATCCAAATACAGAGAAAGGACAGTTTGTTAGAGGTAAATGTGATAATCTCTATGACTACCATGCCGATCAATCATATAGAAGTCGATAAGACTTCTATATGATTTTTAGGTCTATCCTATTTGTACCTGCTTCGCTTGCCATGCCTGATGAGCATTAATTACATCCTGACGCTCCTTTTCGAGTAGGGCTTCCGTTTCGGGAGTATAGCCGAGAAACTCGATGCAGCCACCATTGTATCCCGTGAGTTTGCAGCGGATACCTGCTTTCTCCAATTTATCCATTCGTTTCTGTGCAGTCTTGGCACTTGAGTATGACAATGGCCAAAAGTATTTGTCGCCACTATGTCCGTAGGAGTCTTCTCCGAGCACCATTTTGCCTTGCAGTCGCTGGCTGTTGTGGAAACTGAAGTATGCACCGCCCAATGCCTGGCGTATTGCCTTGTGTGCAGCACCTTCGGGGTGCTTGAAAACATCGGGCTTTTTGCCTTTGCAATCTAATTTCGGCAATTCCACTTCGTATGGTTTCTTGTATGTACCTACTCCCAATGTAAGGTAGAAGTTAGTGCAGAAGTAGTCGGTCATCGGATCGCTGTCATCGAAATTGTACGACATCACAAAGTCGCAGACATTCTTCATCACCTCCTTGGCTCTGTCGGTGAGGGTATCATCATTGTCAATGTGGTAGTGGTTTACATCGTGGTGGAACACCACGCCTTTATCCTTCTTGAATGCCTCGAAGTCGGCTTGGACGAGGTAGATGTGGATAGAGTTATAGTGGTGCCTTGATACGGAGAACTTATACTTGGGATAGGTCTCCTTCATCCAGTTGCGCACCAGCTCCACAATCTCAGGAGTGTGCTGTCCTTGATAGTTGCGACCTTTCCAACGATACTCGTTATATACGAAGTCGGCATACTCCTTCGCTGTTGCTCCAGCATAGTCATTCTCATAGCCTGAAGCATTTGCCGATACGGTGGTATCGTTCTTCCAAATCTCGTGGAGTCGTTCAAACTCCACATTGATCTGCTGCATCACTTCTGTGCTACCACCTTTGTCGGGGTGGTTCTCCAATGCCAATCGGCGATACTCCTTCTTGAGTTCCGCCAATGAATGTATATTCTTAAAGTAAGCCATAGTAGTAAATGTTAGTAGGTTAATACCATAGTGAAATACTCCATACACTCGGACTCAATACCGAGACCGCTGCAAGAGAGTTCAATATCGCTCTCTTGCAGGTCGTTTACCTCTTGCAGCTCTCTGAGATGGCGTATCTCATCATTCAGATACTCCTTTGCAGTTGCTTCATCGCAGTTACATGAGCCACATATTCTTTCGATGATTTCATTCTCAGCCATAGCAGTAAGTATTAAGATTGTGATTTGAAATAGAGTTCTCGTTGGATATCGTAGTCTTGACCGTTCCACCAATCATTGCAGGCATCTACAAAGGATTGTGAGCCGTCTTCCGAAGAGTAGTCAGTCTCGTGCAATCCCGTTATGCTCTCCATCGTAATGAAGTCGAGGTCTTTCCACCAGTCTTGCATACGCTGCTTGTAGTCGCTCAATGTGCAGAAATTCTGACTCTGTTCACAGTCTGCACACCATTTACAGTCCGTATCGTCATCATCTACATCACTCAGATATTCTGCGTTGTTGGCATCTACCCAAGCTTGAATCTCAATTTTTCTTGAACCGCAAGCATCACAAACATATACATCTTCATCGTGTAGCTCCTCTCTTGTGGCCTTGCCGTCATAGAGTGCCACAGCACGATTGACAAGAAGTGCACGATTATTGTCTGAGAGTTCGGCATAGAAGCGTTCTGACGCTCCGAGTATTGATTTGCTTGCAAGGGAGTTCCACTTCTCCCAGAAGTGCTTATAAGCACCTCCGAAGGTAATCTTGCACTCTTCCTCGCTCCAAGCATTCCACATATAGTAGTGGAAACTCGATACTGCATTTACAGGGTCTAATCTCATAGTCGTAATCATTAAGCGTTATTATCTCTGTTCTCTTCCAACTGTTGCCATATGGCATCGTATATCTCATATAGCCAGTCGATGTTCTTTGCTCCGAGTTCAAAGGGTGTGGAACAAGTCACCTCATTGTTGCCAATCTTGTCGTAAGCAATTACCGTCATGCTATTGTCCGTTACCTTGACACCCATTACTTTGCACTCGTATGGGTCTCCGTCCCAATTGAACCATATTACCCAAACAGGATCATACTGCTCTTCGGGAAAGGTTATTTCTGTCAGCCCGTGCGAGTAGAGCAACTGCCTTATGGCATCAATGATGTCCTTACGGAGTGTCTCTATCCTGTCGGAGAAGTCCATCTTCAGACGCTTTGTTTCGTTCTCTTTCTCTGTGTAGGATAGAATCTGCATATCGGGGTGAACATCGAATTCCCAATCCACATCGTCATCATCAAGTGTAGTGTGAATGTTACCACCCAATACCAGCCCGCAATCCCTTGTTACCATTGTGCGTGCTTCATTGCGGTCATCTGCCGCTACGGTGTAAGTACCCTCGAAGAGGTATCTTACCTTTACTTCAATCTTCTTCATACATTGATATTTTTATTGTTAATACTGATTAGTTTGCCGGAACGATGCTTACCTGCTTGCCAAAGAAAGAGTCGCAGACACCATAGACATGCTTGATGGAGCAGTCATACTCGGAGCGTTCATTGTCAAGACGCAGGCGGAAGCCATAGCCATCCTTGCGTGCCTTATCCAGTCTGATTCTGACATCGCTTTTGAGCTCCATCTCTATCAGACTGCCACCACCATACATCGAGCTGAACAGCCCGCAGGTGTTACCTTTGGGGATAATGACCTCTTTTATTTTGAAGTCGGCATCATAGAGGTCACGTAGGTTTACAAGACCGATATAGGTAAGTAGGTTAGCTCCACAGCAGGAGTTCTCCAACTCCTGGCAGAAGTCCTCGTAGGATACCTGCTCCTTACCTTCACGATACTTTCTGTTCGGGAATCTGCCATATACGGTATAGCCTTTCTCCATCAATGCCTTCTTCACCTTTGCAGGGTTGAGGCGAAGGGTATCAATCATATCCCCGAAGTAACTCTCATTGTATCGGAAGCCACCTTGTGACTCTAACCAGCAGGAGTTGATGCAGTCGTAGTTGGATAGCATCTCCACACGCACAGGAATATCTCTGGTGTTCTTGATAAGGTCGTTTACCGTTGTGGAGTCATCACGCTCACGTATCTCGTTCCTTATCTCATCATCGTGTTCCTCGAAGAAGGCTTCTACTTCGTCCTCCTCAAAGTCGTGGAAGTCGATGCAGTGGCTCTTCAGTCCTTTGATAATCTCTTGTGTTGCCTGCTCCTCGGCATCCTCGTACCAATCCTCGACCTTTGACCACAGATCCTCGCAGCCTTGTTTTTCAAGGCATTTCTGTAATAAGTCTCGGTTCTCATCAAAACTTTCCCGATAGTCCACCCATACAAGGGTGTAGTTCTCGTCCATTATGCTTTCGATGAACTCCATTGTGAGTGTTTTCTTTGCTTCGTTCATTTGTCGTTACCTGTGTACGGCAGGATTCTGTTTCCCGTACATATGTCTATAAATGCGAAGAGCGACCTTGTGGCCGCCCTTCGGTTACTCTTTACCGTTGAATATCTCTTCGTATCTCTCTTTCTCCATCTCCGTTTCACCCTTGAAACTGAAATGTGCCGTATATCGGTATCCTGTTCGGGGATTACCTCCGAACTTTTGGATAGCCATATCTATCTCCCAATCCACTTCACCTATGCCGAGCGATATGCGGTCATAGTGCAGCAGGTGGTGAGCCAGTCGCATGGCCGATTCGGTCTTTCTCTCGTGCCTCAGATGGTCGAAGGCTCGTATCGCAATCTCTCTGTTGGATACCTTGATTGTCGTTTCCATAATCATTGATGATTAGTTGAATACTCTCTCATCATTCTCTTTATCCTTTGCTGCAAGCATACAGAACGGCATATCCAGTATGCGGTGTGAGAAGCACATATCGGAGTTGTAGTCCGTGCGTTGCCACAGCGTGAACCTCTCATCGGCAAACGACCATCGGAAATATCCCGACAGTGAGCCGAACTGAGGGTTTACATTCCTTGCTATGAGATTCCTGTTCACATCCATAATATGCTTTGCAATGAGTATGATGTTTAGTATCTCCACAAATGCCAACTGCGAGTATGGGTCAATCGGCATTATAGGTCCTTTGAAACTGATTTCCATATATCCTTTATTTTAGTTATAGTTATCATCGAATATCTCATACTGAAGAGGAAGCATATCGCAGAAGTTGCCCGATATGCCTGTATATACCAAAGCATCATCGGCGATGTCGGCAAGTTCCTCTTCTGTCTCCTGTATGGTGTTACCGTATATATCCTGATAGTGTGACACCATCATATGCGGATCATCGGTTGTGATGTCATATCCGAAGTGTTCGCTCCAAGTGACGAAATACTCCCTTTCGTTCTCGTCGAGCCTTTCCATGGCATCGCGTATCTCGAAGAAGTTTGGACATATCCACTCTCGGTTTATCAGCCTGTCGGGTATATTCTCCCATTTGGCATATCTGTACTCCGGATCCTCTTCTTCGGGAAAGAGGTCGGAGCAGGCACAGAGAAATTCTCCCATGTCGCTATAGTCGGACATCTGCACCCAATAGTCCTTGTACTCTTTCCCGTCCAGGATGTGCTGTGTGGTTACGGCAACTTCGGCATTGCTTAAATCCATATTTTCCATAGACTTTCTGTTTAACTTGTTACTCGCTGGCTTCCCCAGCTGATATGTATCTTACCCTCGCTGTCCGTAGATCGTATCAGCAGGCTGTCGATGACCGACATGGTGATGTCGAACTCCTCGAAGATTTCCGACTGTTCCTTCACTTCGCCTGTCTTGATGAACTCGTTGAGACGCTCTTTTGTAAGTACCAATGCCATCAGGTTCTGCTCAACTGAGTCCTCGTAGGTGACATAATGCACATCCTTCATCTCTTTGGAGTCAAGGCGTATGAAGCGGAAGTAGAACTGCTCCATCTTGGGTATGTTCCATTGCAGTGACTCCAGTATCACATCGTTGCAGGTAGGTATGTTTACCGAACTGCTCAGGCTCTGCTGCGTGCATATCAGTATGCCGTTGATGGTGGAGTCGAACTCCGTCACGATGCTCTGACGCTTCTTGAATGCCACATCTCCCTTCACGACATATATCGGTCTGTCGGGGAAGCGTTCACGGATATAGCTCTCATAGAGGTCAAAGGCGGCAAGTGTGGTACAGCCGATGGCGACCTTGCCCGGTATCTTGCGTATCAATGATTCTATATATCGTGTCTTGCTCGGATAGTCATCGCCGTAGTATCCCGATATGAGGTGTGGAACGGAGCAAGCCTTGATAAGCAGCTTTATTTGTCGCATAAGCCTCAGTCCTGCATCCTTCTTCGTGTCACCCGTGCTGTTGTAGTAGAGTTCGCATATACGGCAGAACTCCTCGATGATGACACGATAGACCTCGTGTTCACCCTCTGACGGTCTTACTGTATGTGTCCGTATCTTGTACTTCTCGCCTGCAAAGTCTCGGAACTTACGGGTGATGATGGTCTTGCCTATGAGGTCGAAGAGTTCATCCTTGTTGTAGACATCCTGATTCTGCTTCTCTATGCCGAATACCGTAGCCTTACCCGGACAGTGGCAGGCACGAAACAGCACATGACCTCTGAACGCCGGGAACGGCTCTCCGCAGTGGAGATTTCGTTCACACTCTATCTCCTTATCTCGATTCTCGTGATAGATGCTACTGCACCAGCAGGTCATATTGACAGAGTTGTTATAGAGGAGTTCAAACTGACTATACAGCTCTGCAATATTGTTACGGGTGGTTGTTCCCGTATCGAGAATCTTGTATTTGAGTCTGCGGAACACTGCCAGGATATGCCTTGTACGCTGTGATGATGGGTTGGTAATCTCGTCCGACTCATCGAATACAAGGCATAGTTTCCTTGAGGACAGTTTCACAAACCGCATAAGGTCGCGTTTGAGCTTGCCGACCATAGAGGTGGATAACAGCAGGAAGATACCTCTTGGCACATCTTCGAGATCCTTGTATGTGCGTATCACTCTGTATCGCTCCTTGTTGATGGCGAGAAACGGAGTCCAGGTCATATTGGTCGCTATGGCAGGGGCAAGTATCACCACATTGCGTACCTTGCAATATTTAAGCAGATATTTGGCTCTGTGATATACTGCCGCAGTCTTGCCCGAACCTTGCTGCCAGTTGAGCAGAGCATATCGCTTCTGGAGTACAAGGTTCAGGTCGTGCTTCTGCAACTGTGTGAACTCGCATACCTCGCCATCCTTGTTTACGAAGGTGGCATTGTCAAGATACTCGGCAAGGGCATCATCCGTTTCCATATCGGAGAATGGTTGGTTCTGTATGTCGTAGAGCCAACGCTTACGGCGGATAAGCCTCTTGGCGATGCGTATCTGCCGCAGATTCTCCTCGGTTGCTATCTCCGGCATAGGTAGTACGGTACTATCCAATATAAGGTCATTGATGCTTGCCGCCTTATGTTCCACCTTGTCGAGCAGTCGTGGTGCATACTGCTTGAGTTTGAAACCGTAGGAGGTCTTTACCAATGCCACCTCCTTGCGTGGCACGACATTCTGCGAGGTGATATACTTGCGTATGGTGGCCAGCACTTTGGCAGTTGTCAGCTTCTTGCGTTCCCACTCCTTCATTTGCTCGTTGGTGGCATTCTCAGGTGGCTTCTGGTTACGGAATTTGGTAACGAGTGCCACTGCCTTGTCGATATGCTTGTTGAGTCTTGCGTGAGCCTTCAACTCGTACATATACTTGGCGAGCTTGTACTCGAAGTGCTCCAACTCCTCCTTGTCTATGCGGTTGGTCTCACGCATAAGGTCAAGACGCAGGCGGTGCTTCATCTCACGGGTTCTCTTCACTCTCTCCTTGAGTTCTGCCATAGATACAAACTCCTCGGCATTGTAGGGATTCATCTCTATATGCTGTGAGCGACGCAGGAAGACCATTATCTTGGTGTTGAAGTTATCTACACCTACCGATGTGAAGGCGTGAGGTGACAGTCTTGTCTGTCCGATGAAGGAGAAGTCTTCGTTTACTCTTCCTACACGGCTCTTCTCCCAGAACTCATTCTGCATAAAGGAGACAGGAACGATGATCATCAGGAATCCTGCGGGATTGAGCAGATGATAGGCTTTGTCGATGTAATACTCCTGTGAGAGCCGGAAGTCGAACTTCAGATTGAACGGAGGATTACCGATGATGGCATCGAAGCGTTGCTCGGAGTGGTACTGCTGTATCTGTCTCTTATACACATCTCCGAGCCCACGAGACAGGCAGAA
>ENA-UBDJ01001188-UBDJ01001188.1-human-gut-metagenome-genome-assembly--contig:-NODE-1188-length-12159-cov-12.357981_pt1 | contig 12159 bp, 8 predicted proteins | sample MGYA00244279_ERZ654774 | MGnify/ENA primary metagenome ERZ654774 (study PRJEB26926, sample SAMN06164701) | human gut metagenome | biome: ENVO:00009003; feature: ENVO:2100002; material: ENVO:00002003...
CTTTATCCAATAGTTTCCAATGGTTGAAAGCAAAACAAGACGGACCCGTCATCGTTTTTGCAGGCCACAATATCGGCGAAGATTACTTGTTCGAGTTGACTGAATACTTGAAGGACAAAAAGTTCGGTGTAATTAATATTTCCAAGTCTGGTACTACTACAGAAACCGCCTTAGCTTTCCGTTTACTGAAAAAACAGTGTGAAGACCAGCTTGGCAAGGAAATGGCGAAGAAAGTGATTGTTGCCGTTACAGATGCCAAAAAGGGTGCCGCACGTGTTACAGCCGACAAGGAAGGATATCAGACTTTCATTATCCCCGATAATGTAGGCGGTCGTTTCTCTGTCCTTACTCCAGTAGGTTTGCTGCCTATCGCAGTGGCAGGATTTGACATTGAGAAACTAGTGGAAGGCGCACGCACGATGGAAACAATATGTGGTCCGGCTACTCCGTTTGCCGAAAATCCTGCCGCTGTTTATGCTGCCACCCGCAATGAATTGTATAAAGACGGAAAGAAGATTGAGATTTTGGTAAACTTCAATCCCAAACTGCACTATATGAACGAATGGTGGAAACAATTGTACGGTGAATCCGAAGGTAAGGATGGCAAAGGTATTTATCCGTCTGCCGTCGACTTCTCTACCGATCTCCATTCTATGGGACAGTGGATTCAGGAAGGTGAACGTACTATCTTCGAAACAGTTATCTCTATCGAAAACCCGGAACATACGCTTCAAGTTCCTTCGGACAGCGAAAATTTGGATGGCTTGAATTTCTTGGCAGGAAAGCGTGTAGACGAAGTGAACAAGATGGCAGAACTAGGTACTCAGCTGGCACACGTTGACGGTGGTGTACCCAATATGCGACTGATTGTACCCGAACTGAATGAATACTACCTGGGAGAAATCATCTATTTCTTTGAAAAAGCTTGTGGTATCAGCGGTTATTTGCTGGGAGTAAATCCGTTCAACCAACCGGGCGTGGAAGCATACAAGAAAAATATGTTTGCTTTGTTGAACAAACCGGGATACGAAGAAGAGTCTAAAGCCATCCAAGCTAGATTATAATCGTCAAGAACCTATAAAGAATGCCATTTATCAATGTCATTCTGAATGACAGTGAAGAATCTGAAAGCATCCACCAAGTGCTTGCAGATTCTTCACTTTGTTCCAATCCAACGGTCACAACCGTTGGAAGTAATAATTATACATTTATTCTATGTTTAAAGAAGCGATAAATAACTATCTTCATACTCATGGATACGAATCCATCGACTTGAAAGCCGTATTATTCGATATGGACGGCGTGCTGTTCGACTCCATGCCCAACCATGCTGAAGCATGGCATAAAATAATGAAACGCTTCGGTTTCGGCCTCAGCCGAGAAGAAGCTTATATGCACGAAGGGCGTACCGGTGCATCTACGATCAATATAGTAAGTCGTCGGGAACGTGGGCATGATGCTACTGAAGAAGAAATAAAAGCTATCTACCAAGCCAAAACTGAAGAATTCAACAAATGCCCCAAAGCAGAACGGATGCCCGGCGCACTGGAAGTATTGACTAAAATAAAGAGTGAAGGACTGACTCCGATGGTAGTAACCGGTTCGGGACAAACTTCGTTATTGGACCGATTGAATCATAATTTTCCGGGCATATTCCAAGCCAACTTAATGGTTACCGCCTTTGATGTGAAATATGGGAAACCAAATCCGGAACCATATCTGATGGCCCTAAAGAAAGGCGGCTTTAAACCCAATGAAGCGTTAGTAATAGAAAATGCACCACTAGGTGTACAGGCGGGAGTTGCAGCCGGTATTTTTACCATCGCCGTGAATACAGGACCATTGCACGACAATGTGTTACTGAATGAAGGAGCGAATTTACTTTTTCATTCCATGCCCGATTTCAATAAAAATTGGGAAACACTACAATCTGCATTAAAACAAGATTAAATTTTGCAAGAATTCTTCACAATCAATAAAAAAGAGCTCCTTGCTTTCACCTAGATGAAAAACAAGGAGCTCATATTATATAAAAAATCACAGCCTATCAAAATACCTGAACCTACTTTAAAACTTTGCGTAACCAAGGAATAACCAGTTCGTTTTTAAAATAATGAGAAGGGGGATCTACATTGACCGCTTCGAAATAGGTCTTTGAATCCAGTCCTTCATCAAGGTGCTCCACATCTTTTCTAACTGCCTTATCAGCAAACTTCGGATAATGATGAAACTCCGCATTTTCCGGTTTTCCACTAGCAGCATAAGCAGATTGCACCAAACGGAAATCACGGTCCAACCCTCCCTCTGTAAAAATGATAGGACGAGGAGCTAATGACGCAACAACATCTGGAAAATTAAAATACCTCCAATAACCAGGTATCAGATGACGGATAGAATTTGGAAAAGGACGTCTGTTTTCCTTGTCAGGTTTAGTCATTACAACGGCACGTTCCTGAGTCTGGCATAGAAAATCATTGTACACAAAAGCATAAATATCCTTATCCAACACCCCCAAGACCATCATCGGTTCTGTACCTAATGAGAATCCGCTAATCACAATCCTGTCCTTTCGGATATAAGACTGGGCTTTCATCCAATTCAGCACCTGCATATCCAGATAAGAAGTATACCCTAGCCAACTCCATCCCAGTTCAAGCAAAAAACGGGAAACAACATCATAGTCATAATTCCATCCTTTATCATAACATTCCAAATCGGAGGCTTCTCCGGCAGCGGCATTATCCACCGCTACCGCCACATAACCTTCTTTAACCATATTCAAAGCCATACTTACTTTGGGATTATTATAATCCTCAGTTAACTTATCACAGATGCCGGGCTCACCAACCAATCCTTCTTTGGTCCTTCCGGACCCCGGAATGCACAAAACTCCGGGTACTGCACCCTTCAAATGTTCCGGTTTCAAAACCAGAAAAGTGGAAACTGACTTTGGAAAAGGATAGAACTCCCATTTCTCTAAAATATATCCCTCTTTTTTTTCCGTTTTCACACAGACAGGAGACGGTTGTCTCTTTATCTCGGGAAACTTCATGATCTCCACCATCGCAGCACGCACTCCATCCTGCCATTGCGTAAATTCCTGTGCGGACATACCGGAACGGTAAGCATATTGGGGATGTGTATCTTTCAACATCTCATGAACAATGGCATAAGTACTTAGTAACCGTCCATCCCCACGATCTGATTTCACAACTGCATGCTTCTCAGGTTGGTAATTCTGAGAATTACCAACCATACATAAGCTGCATACAGATACTAAAAAGAGCAATCTTTTCATTATCATCATATTATCTCACTATTATTCATACCCCGGAGTCTGCTTGATTTCCGGATCTCCATTCAAAACTTCCACATTAACAGGCCACAACATCATATACGCCTTATCCTCTGTTAATATAGGCAATGAACTTCCATAATGCGCTTTAACAGAAAAGACAAAAGGTTTTCCGTTGGAATCACGTAAACGCAATAAATCAAACCAGCGGCTTCCCTCACCTACAAACTCTTTATCACGTTCCTGCAAAATAGCCCACTCATTATCCGCATAATCTCCTGCAATATATTTATGTTGTTCAAATTTATCACCATAAGCACGCTTACGTACCTCATTTATATATGCAGCACATTTATCCGGAGCTCCCAACCCGTTTTCACACTCGGCCAGCATCAACAAAACATCAGCATATCTATATACCGGTACATCTGAATCATAATAATGAGTTCCTCCATCCGTATGTCCCATCAGTTTTTTCCAACAAGCGCCACGAGTCTTTCCTTCGAACATATATTGAAAGAAAGTAGCATCCAAACGAGTATCTTCCTTATCATAAATCTCAATAAACGGCACTTTATACTCATAACGTAATGGTCCGGCTGTCAATAGCTTCAACGGATCCGGACCATATTTATTTCCATCCAAGTCCGTAGCATTGGTAAACAAGGCTACATTATAGAACCAGTTCGCCCCCCAATTGGTCAATTCATTCTTATTAAAACACAGAGCGAAAATGATCTCTTTATTCTTCTTCCCTTCCGGAGTCCATAAATCCGCAAAGTTTGGAAGCAGTTCGAATTGTTGGTTCACCAAATTCAATAAAGCCTTCTTTGCTGTCAACAAGTCACTGTTATTAGGATCTACGGCAGTCAGAGTAGCTATATGATCCCCTGCAATATCATCATCGGGTAATCCTGTAGTGACTTTGGCAGACCACATATATATCTTGGCCTTCAAAAGTTCCGTTGCATGATAAGACCATTCATATTGGTTGGACATCTTCTTATCCGACTCATTGAAGAAAGCTTCGGATTTATTAATATCTTCTTTGATAAACTCTAACGTTTCCTCCGGAGTAGAACGAGCCTTATATAATTGCGTAATATCAATGCTACCCTCGGTAACTTTCGGTTCCGTCTCTAACGGCACACCACCAAATGTTCGATAAAGATAGAAATAGTAATATGCACGCAAGCCATAAGCCTGTCCCAAATAAAATGATTTCTCCATTCCAGTCATATAATCAATTTCTTTATCTACATTTCTGATAAACAAATTTATATGCATGATATTTGGGTACACCTCATACCAATCATCGATACCGGTATTATCTTTCGTAAGCAGATTATTAGTCATAGGCGGACCATATACCCCCTCACCCATAGAAGTAACATCACTTATCAGAATCTCACTTCTGAACTCTCCCAATGTGACAGGCATCTGATATTTATCTCTTAAATCGGCATGAATACCAGTCATAAACATTTCTACCTGAGACTTCTGATTCCAAAAATCATTAGAGCCATAATAATCTTCAGGAGACAGGTCCAACGCATCACAAGCAGACAATACCATCATCCCACTCAACAATATGCTATAAAATATTTTCTTCATAATCCTTCCTATTTATTAGAATGTAACATTTAAACCCAAAACAACTGTTCTAGGGAGGGGATATCCTCCATTCTGACTGACACCATATTCGGGGGTCGCCATATTTTTGGCTGCTGTAATATATCCCAAATTCTGTGCTGTTACAGAAACATCCACCTTGCTCAAACCGGATTTATGAATCCAACTCTGAGGCAAGGAATACGACAGGCTTATTTCACGAAAAGCCAAATAATCGCCACGATAACAATTAATGTCCGATATTCTGTCATAATTACGTTTGCCCAAAAAGTCAGCCCATCCATACACCGGATATTTTCCATTCGGATTACTTTCCGACCAGGAATCTTTAACTAAAGAAATGGTATTAAATGTTCCCTGCATATTACCCATAATCCAAGGAGTTTTCCAATCATGTACCCAATAGCCTAAAGCATAATCCAAACGGCAGTTCAAAGTTAACCCTTTCCATGAAGTATTAATGTTAAAGCCTCCGGTCCAATGAGGTATCGTATTACCCAATTTCACCCGGTCATAATCATCAATTACACCATCCCCATTCACATCCTGCCATTTCACATCACCAGCCTGTATAGGCAGTCCTTTCTCCTTTTCGGCATCCGACAATTTAGCCCAAGCTTCAGGGCCATAAAGCACTTTGGCATCTGCTCCATTTTCCGTATAAGTGGATCTGTCTATCAGATTGCCTGGAATCTCACTCTCACTCTTATAAATACCAAGAGATTTAAAGGCGTAAATCACACCATATTCCTGTCCTTCCTGATAACCACCTACCCATTGTCTTTCATAGGTACCATCTGCCAGCTTGCGTCCCGTATAAACCTGATAGGCATCCTGCATATTATTCGGCAATCCATTGTACGGTAATGAGATAATCTTATTCTTATTATAAGCGGTATTCATACTAACTGTAAATTTCCAATCTTTGGTACGCAAAACATTGGCAGTCAATTCCAACTCCATACCTTGGTTTTGTACTTCTCCATTGTTAGAAAGGAAAGAAGAAACTCCGCTATGAGAAGGCAGGGTGATTTCTGCAAATTTATCCTGTGTATGTCTATTATAATAGGTGAAGTTCAAGATATATTTGTTATTCAGAAAACCAATATCGAAACCTGTCTCGAATGTGTACGATTTTTCCCATCTCATGGTGGGATTAGGCAAATCGTTTATCATCAAAGGAACTTTGCCATTATAGTTGGGTACTATTTTACCATCTTTATCTTTCATAATACCATAAGAACCTTGAACCGTATAATAATCAAGTCCTGTCACTACATTACCATTAGCATCCAGTACACCAGACACATTTCCATTGGCTCCGTAACTAGCACGAATTTTAGCATAAGAAAGTACATTGCTACAAGACTCCATAAAATTCTCTCTACTCAATACCCAACCGGCTGATATACCGGGAAAGGTTCCCCAACGGTTATCTTTTGGCAGTTTGGAGTATCCGTCGCGACGTAAAACAAGGCTCAGCAAATATTTGGACTTATAATCATAATTCACTCTGCCAAAGAATGAAAGAATACGCTGTCTGTAATGCCAAGAATCTATTTGCCGCACTCCGGCAGCAGTCGAAGTATAATTCAAATCCTGAAAATCAGATAATGGAGATCCATAACCAGATGCCGAAAAACCTTTCTTGTATGAGTCATAATATTCTACACCTACCATCGCATCCATAGAATGATCTTGCCGGAATGTAGTCTGATAATTCAAGATTCCATTGTAAGTCTGGTCTAAAAGCCGTTCATGTTTGTTGGAAGTACTATGATTAGTATCATACACCGGTCCTGTAGCTACAATATAGTCCCCTTTGAAGAACTCTCTGCTATCATCAAAATAGAACCAAGTTCCTGTGGTCTTGAATGTCAATCCTTTCATTATATTAAAGGTAAAAGACTGGCTCAGATTAAACTTGTCCGTATTATTATCATAATTCAATGCATCCTCATACACTTTCACTGTAGTCCAGCCACGAGCATAAGAAGCCACGGCAGGGCCTGCCAACCAATCACCGTCCGGACTTTTCACACGGAATGTAGGAGGAACGGACAAGGTAGTACTGAAAAAATCACCTTCACCGGCATATCCTGCACCACCATCGTCCCATTTTGCATCGGTAAATGTCAAAGAAGAATTAGAAGTAAGCCAAGGCTTAATTTTATAATCTGCATTGATCGTGAAGTTCAAACGGTGATACCAGTTGTTCATCGCATTTCCTTCGCTGCGATTATAGCCTAGGCTTGCATAATAATGTCCCTTATCATTGCCGCCGGATACGCTCAAGTTATAATCCTGAGTAATAGCCGGAGATTTGATATTATAATCTTTCAGTTGATTATCACAATAAATCAATTTTTGTCCCGGATTCACCGGGTCATCCATTGTCTGCCAACCTTGTTTTAACAGGAAAGCCAGGTCATCTGTATAATTCATAACACCCCATACGGCTGTATTATCCTTATTACCATTAAGTACATTCCCTTTTTCATCAAAATATCTGTTTCCCGTTCCGTAAGGCTGTGTTCCGGATAAAGTCGCATCACTGGCAAATCCATGCCAAGCACCCGATTTATCCTGCCATATATGCGAAGACCGATAAAATGCCGAACGCATATAATACAAATAATCATGAGCATTCAAAAATTCATACTGGCTATGAAAAAAATTGAAACCGACTTTCGCACTCAAATTTATTTCCGTATGTCCTTCCGAACCTCTTTTAGTAGTAACAAGAATTACACCATTGGAAGCACGCGCACCATAAATAGCCGTAGCACCAGCATCTTTCATGACCTCCAAAGACTCGATATCCTCCGGATTCACATCACTCAACGACTCGCGTACAGCACCATCGATAATAACCAAAGGTGAACCGCTACCATCCAGATTGGTACCACCACGAAGCACCAAAGTAGGAGTGGAATTCGGATTACCGCTAGTTTGCTGTACCCTTAATCCTGCCACTGCACCAGAGAGTGCTTGCGCCGGATTAGTATGGGCCCCCGTACTTAAAGTAGAATTGTCAACTTTAGCAATGGAATTAGTCATCTTGGAACGAAGTTGTGTGCCCCCATAACCTGTTATCACCACTTCATCCAAAGTCTTATTGTCTTCCTGCAGCTGAACATTCAGAAACGTTTTTTTCCCTACCAACATTTCTTGGGTCAGATAACCGATATAAGAAAAGACCAAAGACGATTTTTCACTTACCACTAACGTAAACCGGCCGTCTATATCAGTTATGGTACCATTGGTAGTACCTTTCTCTATTATATTAGCCCCAATAATTGCTTCTCCTTTGGCATCGGTCACTATACCTTTGACAGTCACTTTATCTTGTTGCATAACAATGGGACGCGTTTCTTCTCTAGAAATGGCCTTGCGAATTATTACTTGTCTGTCACGGATATGATATTCCAAATCAGTACCGGCAAACATTTGTTTCAGTACCTCCTCTATTGTTTTATTTCGTACATCCACATTGACACGACGAGACAAATCAATATCTGTACGATATATAAAAATAAATTGACTATTCTTTTCTACCCAATTAATCACACTCTTCAAAGTCTGGTTCTCCATGGAAACGGTAAAGCTGGTTTGTTCCGCATAACTCATTTCCGCAAAAGCCTCTTCATAACCTGTAAATGTTAAAATCATGGCTAAACTCATACATTTTGTGAATTTAGGCATGAGTTTTATTCTATTCGTGTATTTTTTCATATATTTGATTGTTTTTTCTATTTATTTCAAGGTAAATAATTAAACAACGATTCAGTGACCAGATAGTACGGCAAATACTGTCTGGTTTTCTTTTTTTACATCCTTCTTTTATTCCATAGGCTAAAGTATTTTAAGGTTCAACAATTCTCATTTAAGGCTCACATAGATTTCATCTTTATCATTTATTGTATAATGCAATGATAATGAAAGACATAAGTTATCCATAACATTGGTAATATCTGTTTGAAGATCCAGTTTTCCTGACAATGACAAGGTCGTAATCTCTGCATCATACCGTATTTTACACCCATAATACCGCTCAAGCTTCTTTAAAACATCTCCTACGGGTCTTTGATGAAGCAGCAATAAATTATCCTTCCAACTGATGTATTCGGACACATCAACCTTACGTACCTGCGTTTTATTGCCTTTAATATCCACCAATTGATTAGGTGCTAATCTTACTTTGCTCTTATTCTCAGTAGTTACTTCCACGCTTCCACGTACTAAAACAACAGATGCAGCCTCATCCTCCCTATAGGCACAGACATTAAACGAAGTACCCAGCACGCGTATATCAAACTCTCTTGTTTTGACAACAAATGGGCAATCCTTCCTTTTGGCTACATCCAGATAAACCTCCCCCTCTACCAAGATTTCACGTTTCCGTTCTTCAAAAATATCCGGATATATCACTTTACTACCTGAATTTATATAAATTCTAGTACCATCAGAAAAAGTAATATCAGCTCTTTTCCCATTAGGAACCATTATTTGATGCATTTCATTCTTTACAGATGAAGCCTGGGATATTTTAGTATTTAATGCATACTGCTGAATATTCGAACTTCCTAAAGTATCATATTTTAAAGAAGCATCATTTTTCAGATTCATAGCTTGGTTATCTGTTATCAGAATCACCTCATCACCGCAAATGGAAGTCGTGTCATTCAGCAATGCTATATCAAGCTCCGTACCCTCATCAACATTGGTACTCCACCAGTTCATAACTAAAGCCAAAGCAATCGCTGCCGCTATCGACAAAGACCACCTATAAATATGACGTCTGTGGGGAACCTTTTTTTTCCCTTCCTACTCGTTTCATCACGTCCTGAAAAGATTTGTCTACATCAACAGATTCCAGTTCATCTGCTTCCCGAATCTTCTCAGTCAGGCATTGAACTGTTTTACGAAATTCATCTGAATTATATATTGTTTTTTTATTTTTCATCGAAAAACCTTTTTATTAAGAAAACGGTGCCCGATAAAAAAGGTACTCATAAAAAAGAAAAGAAATCACACTTTTCTTTGCATGAGCCTTCGCAAAACCAATAGACAAACCTTATATGACAAATAAAAGAACTTATTCATCACACAAATATCACTTCATTCCATGAAAACATGCCCAAATGATAAAACAACAATGATTGACTACTCGCTAAATCAAGAGAAGTGAAAAGCCCAAACACTACGCACAGGCACATGAACACAATGCACCAAGATACTGAAAATCCATATGGTTGAAACAGAGAAAAAGAATTCACGCAAACGTGCCAATGTACGCGACAAAAGATTCTTGCTTGATTGAGGATTCATACCTAAGATAGCGGATATTTCCTGATGGCTCAATTCTTTTACATAATATAAATACAGAATTTCACGCTGACGACCGGAAAGACGTGAAATTGCCTTAGCCAGCCTTCTTTCATTCTTCACATCCACATCATCTTTCTTAAATAAAGAATTTATTATTTCTTCGCCCATCGGAAAAAATTCATGGCATTCTTCAATCACTTCCATAGGACGTAAAGACTGAAACGCATCCAGCAGTTTATTTCTAAAAGAACAAAGCAAATACGCTTTTACATTATCAGTATAATGCAAATTCCTACAATTTAAGATCAACTTGACGAACAGATTCTGTATGGTATCAGCAACCAGCTCTCTGTCACCTACCATACGAATTCCATAGGAATACAATAACGAATAATAGCGTCGATAAACTTCTTCAAATGCCGCCGTTTCTCCTTTAATGAAAGATTCCCAAAGTTTAGTTTCACCATGTGTTCTATCAACCATAATACTAGCTCCTTAACTTATTAAGCTTGCTCAGAGTTAAACTTAACAAGAAGACAATATAAGAGATGAATCATGTAATGGACTCATCCCTTATTTTATAATACCTACATATTTATTCAAACAGTTTACTGCGCGACAACATACAAGCACCGATGATCCCGGCTCTTTCTTTCAATTTAGATTCTACAATAACAGAATCACGGTTCATCAAGTTCAGTGTATATTTTCGAATAGCTGTAGTGATGGGTTGTGTCAAATAATCACCTGTACGTGACAATGCACCACCAATAATGACTAGCTCCGGATTAAATATATTAATAAGTCCCGCTACATGGCGACCTAATTTCACTCCGATTTCTTCCACCAGTTCAATACACAGCAAATCTTCCTTATTTACCGCATCAATGATATCATCCAAGGTCAAATCTTCCAAATTTTTCTTGGTATTGGAGATAATAGAGTTTTCACCATTATTAATATGTTCCAACAGAATACGATGCAAAGCAGCCCCCGAAACTTCCGTTTCTATGCATCCTTTTTTCCCACAATGGCAGATAATCTCATTCTCATATCCAAAATTATGCCCGAATTCGCCAGAGAAACCGGATTTTCCTTTATAAATCTTTCCATCAATGATAATTCCCATACCCAATCCCCAACTGACATTGATAAAGATGATATTCTTCTCACCTTTCACAACACCTTGCATATACTCACCGTAAATCATAGCACGAGTGTCGTTATCAATAGAGACACGATAACCACCCACCTTTTCTGATATGACATCCGTCAACGGGCGCTCATCAAAATTGAATATACTGTAACTATATCCCAAATCCGGATTCACACGCCCGGAAAGATTTACATTAATATTTAATATCTTATCTTTCTCAACACTGACTTTTTGAAGAAAATGTTTAATCAACTTACACAATTCGTCTAAACTCTCAGGGGTATTCTTCGCTTTAAAAGGAACATTCATTTTTAGCTGAACTACATCTCCTTTAAAATTTATCAACCCTAAGTTAATGGAAAACTGACGCACTTCAACACCTACAAAATATCCGGAATCTGCATTCAAACCATACAAACTGGGATGTCTTCCCCCACTGGTTTCCAGCTTTCCATAGTCGTTAATGTAACCTTCCTCACACATTTCATCAATGAATTTTGTAACTGTAGGCACACTTAAATCCATCTCTCTTGCTAAATCAGTAATCGTAGAGCTTCCATTATAAATATAATGGGTAATGATTTTCTTCTTCATCACAGCCATCTTTGAGCCCTTTTCAATTTCTTTCAACAAATTCTCACCCATAATAAAATATTCCGTTAATGTCCACAAATATAGTTATTTTTTTATGAAATCAAATCACATTTAAAGCTGTCTCTTATACACATCTCCGAGCCCACGAGAC
>ENA-UBDJ01001216-UBDJ01001216.1-human-gut-metagenome-genome-assembly--contig:-NODE-1216-length-11933-cov-5.785738_pt1 | contig 11933 bp, 11 predicted proteins | sample MGYA00244279_ERZ654774 | MGnify/ENA primary metagenome ERZ654774 (study PRJEB26926, sample SAMN06164701) | human gut metagenome | biome: ENVO:00009003; feature: ENVO:2100002; material: ENVO:00002003...
AGAGTTCGTCGGCAGAGTCAGATGTGTATAAGAGACAGTAATAATACTCTGTGCCATATACTTATTGATTTTAAGTGAATAATAGATTTTTATCTGTCTTCACTTCAATCACTTTTTGACGAAAAAATCAAGATTTTTTAAGCATATCGGAAATTTTTCGGATAATTTCTTCAAACATTTCGTAAGTCAGCACCCCGGTATTGATGTTGTAACGCGAAGTATGATAGGAATTGACCATCAGCAGATTGTGCTTTTCCAACCGGTGCACCGCGCCGTGAGCAAATTTGAAAGCGGCCTTTTTGTAACCCAGCACGCCCAAAACCGCGCTATGCGCCACGCTACCCAGCGTCAGCACAATCTTCAGGTTTTTCATGTCGCCGATTTCCTCAGTCAGAAACTTTCCGCAGGTATGCACCTCGTCGCCGGTCACCTTGTTCTGCGGCGGCACACAGCGAACCGAATTGGTAACCCTCACGTTTTGCAGTTCGAAACCGTCGTCTTTTCTTTTGCCGTAGTTTCCGGTGGCAAAACCGTATTTTTTCAAAATCGGATACAGCACGTCGCCGGCATAATCGTTGGTAAAGGGGCGGGCTGTCTGGTTGGCTCCGTTAAGCCCCGGAGCCAGCCCCACAATCAGCACCTCGGCCTCTATCGGTCCGAACGGCGGAACCGGACCGTTGTAATACGTCGGAAACTTAGCCATGTTTCCCTTGCGAAACTCGACCAGACGCGGGCATTGCGCGCAGTCTTTCGGCGGACAGACAAAAACCATACAATCATCTCCTTTAAACTTTTTTATATAATCTATCAGATTATTTGCAGCTTGCACTCTTTAAATGCCTTTTTTCACGACTATATTCACAAACAGAAAATATTATAGCCTGTTTTTATAATATTTCCGGCTGCAGTTTTAGAGCGTCAAACCGGTTTAGAATTGCAGAATATATTCAAACTTAATTTATAAATGGAGTTTACAATATGAAGAAAACATTACTTTTAGCAGGCGTTGCATGTCTTTTCTCTTTTGGCGCAAATGCTGCAGATTACAGCCTGAGCGAACTCAGACCTTATGTTGGTTTGGATTATGTCTACACTGACGCCAACATCAAAAAAGAAACCCGCATCAAAACCGACTACAATTCCGGAGCCATCAACGCCGGTATCAGATTTTATGACTACCTTGGCCTGGAAGCCTTTTTCCAGCAGTCCGGCGAAAGAAAATCAATGAAAGGCACGCTGGATCAGACCAAGTCTGAATTTTACGCCTACGGTTTGGACTTGTACGGCTATATGCCCATCGGCTGCGACGGTTTCAATCTCGTCGGCTCTCTGGGTATCGCCAACTACAACGTCAAGCTGAAATACCGCGGCCATCAGGGCAGCGACGACAAGCAGAGACTCGGCTATCGTGCCGGTGCCGGTATTCAGTATGACTTCAACGACAACATTTCTGCCCGTGTAATGTACAGATACACTCAGCTGGGCATGAAAGAAGTCAAAAACCTCAACGAAGTTACCGCAGGTCTCAGATATTCTTTCTAACGGCTTTCATTTCGGCGGACCGCTTCGGACAAAATTCCGGAGCGGTTTTTTTGTTGACTGTCCGCAACGAAAACAGTAGCTTGAAGACAGGAGAAAACAGCATGAAAAACCTGTCGAACTACATCGAAACCATTGGTTCTCTTAAAGAAGGCGACAACTCCGCCGCCGCACGGGGTTTCGATACCGCCTTTCTGGCTTGGCTGTGCGCACCCGAAAACCTCGACCGCGGCAAAATACTGAACTTCGCATTGTTTTCAGCTGTCGGAACCGCCGCCGGCAAACTGTCCGCAGCCACAGGAAACCGAAGCCTCGACAACATTTGCCGCACCGATGCTCCGGAAGCCGGTTTTGTCCGCTTTATCAGGCAGGAAGAAAACTCAAACGCTTATCCCGAAACTTCGTTTTACGTCGACAAACACGGCAAAGAAATTTTCCGTATTCTCAAAGACATCCGCAACCTTAAGCGCAGCGGCTGGCTGTCCTGCGGCGTTTCGCACCCTGAATCCGTTGCCGAACACAGTTTTTCGCTGGCTTTGTCCGTATTGCTGCTTACACCGGAAAACCTAAACAGGGACAAAAGTGTCGCCATGGCATTGCTCCATGACCTTCAGGAAATTCATACCGGCGACTTCATGCCGCATGACAACATCAGTCCGGAAGAGAAGGGGCGTTTGGAACTGAATGCCGCCAAAAAGATTGCAAAAGCACTGCACAAACCGGAAATATCGGAACTGTTTGTGGAATATGAAAAGAGCGTTACGCCGGAAAGCCGACTGGTCAAAGACCTCGACCGTCTGGACGCCGTTCTGCTCGCCGCCTATTATGACCGGCACCGCCGCGCGCCGTATTTGCTCTTGCCCGAATTTTTGTCCTATGCCGAAAAAAAATACCTCGGCGGCTATGGCTGCAACATTGTCAAGGACATATACGGCCGACTCAAAAACGAAAATGGCAGCCGGACTTGTGCAAATCGCGAATAGGTGTTGCCGCTTTCGGCCTTTTCTGCTATTAACGAAAAAAAGAACCTTTCGGAGAAAACATCATGAAGAAAAACACCGCCCTTTATATTCTGGCCGTTGTCATCTGCCTGCTGCTGGCGGCTTTTGTCTTTCATGTTCCGGCGCTCAGACACCTTTTCCACAGTCTTCACGGCATGTTGCAAAGCCCATATATTCTGGTTTCGGCAGCTGTCTGCGCATTTTTGTTCATAAATGTCAAAAACTACTGGCTGATTATTGCCGGCTGCGGCGTTGCGGCGGCTCTGATAATCCAGTTTGCCGTCATCGGACACGGAGCAGGGCTGTACACCATAGCCGTCCGCGCTCTGGCTTTTGTTGCCGTCGTCTATCTGCTGAATCTGGTTAAGGTTATTTTCGCCAAATAAACAACCGCCGTTTGTCTCACGCACAACACTGACGTATTTATAAAAGACGTTCGGTATTTTCTTCTTTACATTTCCGCATTCAAAAGATAAGCTGACTGCAGACGTGAAAACAACGCGTCCAGGGCGTCAGAAACCCTTTTATTACCAGTCGTTAGCATAACGACTTAAAATTTTATGCCGACTTCTTATGTCTATATTGGACGGATGTCGGCTGAATAAGGTTTTGTGCCAAATAGGCCGAGCCGTCTGGTAATATACGGTTTCTGAACATCCGCCCGCTTTTCTAAAAGCGGGTTTGTTTTAACTGAAAATTAAGGATGTTCTGAAATGAAAAAAATTGCGATAGCGGCCGCTTTAAGCGCAGCGCTTTCGGCCTGCACCTCATTAACCTATCAGGAAAGAAACACTTTGCGCAGCCTTCAGGCTCAGGGAATAACCGTTGACAAGCCGCTCGGCGGCTGGGAATCTCCGGCCAGTCCGGCAGGAGCGGGACTGTTGAATATTTTGCCTGGCTTTGGCAACTTTTATCTGGCTTCCGGCAACGGCGGCGACAGCAATCATTATCTTTATGGCTTTCTGAATCTGCTGACCTGGCCGATTTCCGTCGTCTGGGGCATTCCGGAAGCTGCCGTGGACGCCAATCGCATAAACGAACGCGAGTTGATTTATTATTACACCTTTAATCCGGCCGGGCAGGAAGCGCTCCGGGCCAAAGGTTATGAAATTACGGCCTCGGGACGTCTGGCTGCCGTTCCGACAACAGGGAAAAACAGATAAATATTCAAACCGGGCTTTGTCCCGGTTTTTTTCACATTCGTTTCCGGTTAAACGGAACAAGCGTTCAGGACGAAGAGAAGCTATAAAATATCACATAAAATAATTTTGCTCGTTCTCAGCCGCCATATTTTTGGCAATATATTGATTTTACAAAAGAATCGCAAACAAGATACCGTTTTATTACGTCACGGCGCTCCAACACTGTCCGCCGTTGCGCATTACACAAATTGCAGCAACAGTTTTCTTTGCAGCGATTAACTTTTGACAAAACGTATAAACCTTTGAAAAGGCAGAAATAATGAGAGGGAACACGCCTCTTGATAAACACACATTTGTCGCATAATATATGTTATGCCTAATTTAATGTTATATTTTAGAGGGGTGCACCGAACGCTCAGAGCGAGCTGAATAAAATTATTCGATAAATTCTACGCCGTTGTCGTCAAAATCATCAGTCAATGAATTTCGAAATAAACTTTACCAGAAACCATGGGCTGCAAAGAAAAAAGATAATCACGGCCGCCGTCAGCAGACCTAAAATGTCAATTGCAATCTTCAGACATGTCCCGGCAATACTGTGCCGACTGTTCTTTTCCGTTATGACCAATTTGTCAGTTGCTGCCATAGCAAACCTTTCATCACGCTAATATCACCGCCGGCTTGCAGATAAAAATAAATACCGGCAATCACAATCGCCAAAATCGTCAGCAAAGGCCAGCTCAGACGCAGCATATTTTTGCTTTCGCCGATTTCAGGAAGCGTCTGCTTATAATAAACGCCCTTTCTGCCGGCATGAACAAAATTTCCGTTCGGTCCGGCACTAAAACGCAACCCTTTGACACCCAGCGACAATCCGATGCCCGACCTGGAAAAATTAACCCGCAAAGGCCCGAAATTAAATCCTTTTCTTACATAAAATCCCATTGTTAATGTCCTTAAATCAAATGGATGCACTTATCAGCTTCCGCGTATATTCTTCCTGCGGATTGTCAAAAATCTGCTCCCGGCTGCCGACTTCCACAAATTTCCCGTCTTTCATGACGGCAATCCGGTCCGACATCGCCCGAACCGCCTTCATGTCATGCGAAATAAAAATATAGCTAAGCATATTTTTTTGCTGAATTTTTTGCAGCAAATCAATAAGTTGTGCCTGAATTGTAACATCAAGTGCCGAAGTTGGCTCGTCAAGAACCAAAACCTGCGGCTCCAACACCAAAGCCCGGGCAATTGCAATCCGCTGCCGTTGCCCGCCCGAAAACTCATGCGGATATTTGTTCAAAATGTCCGCTCCCAGGCCAACTTCGGACAACACTTTGATTACTCTCTCTTTTTTATCTTTTTTTGACAGCCCGGAATAATGAACCTCCAACCCCTCGGCTACAATCTGCTCAATATTCATTCTCGGATTCAAAGAATTGTACGGATCCTGAAAAACAATTTGTATTGTTTTCCTAAAACTTTTACTTTCTCTTTTAATTGGTTGTTTTTCAATATTATATAAGCAAAAATACCCCGACGACTTTATCAGATTTACAACAGCCAGTCCCAACGTTGTCTTACCCGAGCCGGACTCGCCGACAATTCCCAGCGTCTCGCCACGCCGCAATTCAAAACTTACCCGGTCAACCGCTTTGATTTCCTGCCTCACACTGCCCCAAAAGCTTTTCTTAACCGGAAAACGTACTTCGGCGTTTTCGACCGAAAGCACAACATCTCTAGAGATATTATCATGCAATTTCAAGCAAGAATGAGCGCTAATTAATTTTTTAGTATAATCGGTTTCAGGATTTTCAAAGATTTTGACACTGTCACCCTGCTCTACAATCCGCCCGTTCTTCATTACGGCAATCCGATCGGCAATTTTGCGGACAATACGCAAATCATGGCTGATGAAAATAATTGCCATATCCATTTTTTTGCGCAAATCCATAAGCAAATCAATAATTTGCGCCTGAATCGTCACGTCAAGCGCTGTTGTCGGCTCATCGGCAATCAGAATTTTCGGATGATTGGCTATCGCCATGGCAATCATAACCCTTTGGCGCTGCCCTCCGGAAAGCTCAAACGGATAAGCTTTCATTCTCGCCCGGGCATTCTTTATACCGGTCATCTTCAACAATCGCAAAACTTCTTTTTTCGCTTCTTTTTCAGAAAGTTGTCTATGCAGCCTTAATGTTTCGCCAATCTGTTTTTCAATTGTATGCAGCGGATTCAGCGACGACATCGGTTCCTGAAAAACAAAGGCGATTTCGTTGCCTCTGACCTGGCGCAGTTCCTCTTCCGGCGCTCCGATAAGTTCCCTGCCCGTAAACCGAACAGAACTTCCCGGCATGTGATACGCTTTCGGATACGGCAGCAGCCCCAAAATTGACAACGCTGTTACCGACTTGCCGGATCCCGACTCTCCGACCACACCCAGTACCTCGCCGGCCTCCAGAGCAAACGATACGTCATCAACCGCTGTATTGTCTTTTTCTCCGTCGGAACCGCGAAAACCGACACCGAGATGACTAACTTCCAAAAGAGCCATTACTTGCTTTTCCTTGCATCAAAAGCGTCTCGCACACCCTCGCCTATAAAAATCAGCAAAGTCAGCAGACTGGACAAAACAATAAAAATCGTTATGCCTATCCACGGCGCCTGCAAATTATCCTTTCCCTGCCGAACCAAATCGCCCAGGCTTGGATAATCCTGCGACAATCCCAGCCCCAGAAAATCAAGCGCCGTCAGAGCCACAATCGCTTCCGACAGAATAAACGGCACAAACGTAACCGTCGTAACCACGGCATTGGGCAGAATATGCCGGAAGATAATCCGCCCGTTTCCTACCCCCAAAGCCTTGGCCGCTTTTACATATTCCAGATTTCTGGCGCGCAGAAACTCCGCCCGCACCATTCCGGTCAGCGATGTCCAGGAAAAAAACATCAAAATAATCAGCAGGCTCCAGAACGTCGGGACGAAAATACTGGCGACAATAATCAAAATAAACAACTGCGGAAGCGATTCCCATATTTCCATAAACCGCTGCATAAAAATATCGGTTTTGCCGCCAAAATACCCCTGCACCGCACCGGCGGAAATGCCGATAAGCGAAGAAACCATTGTCAGCAGAAAAGCAAAAACCACCGACAGCCGGATTCCGTACAATATCCGCGCCAGAATGTCCCTGCCCTCATCGTCGGTTCCCAGCCAGTGGCGGCTGCTCGGCGGTGCCGGTGTCGGCGTGGTCAGGTCATAGTCGACCGTGTTGAAGGAAAACGGCACCGGCGGCATAATCATCCAGCCGTTCTTCTCAATATTCTGCCGAACAAATTCGTCGCGATAATCCGCCGGCGTCGGAAAATCGCCGCCGAATTCCTGTTCCGTATATTCGGCAAAAACCGGAAAATACAGCTTTCCGTCATACTTCAGCAACAGCGGCCTGTCGTTGGCTATCAACTCGGCAAGAAGCGTCAACGCAAAGACTGCAACAAAAGCAACCAATGCGGTCAAGGCCCTCCGGTTTGCGGCAAAAGCCCTTATCCGCCGCTGAGCCAGAGGCGAAAACCTTCGCATAATCCATGATTTCAATCCGCTTTTCAAAAAATATTACCCTTTTTCCGGTTCCGCTTTTTCATCGTCTTCGGAGATTGTCTTTCCGAACGGCGCGGCAATATCCGAACCGTCGCCGGCACTTGTCATATCAGATTCAATCATCTTCTCCTGCAAAGATTCAACGTCGTCTTCCGGATTTTCCGAAACCGGCGCCTGCATAACCGGAGCTTCGCCGATACTGCGCTCCGGCGGCTGCCCGGCACTGATTTCATCCGGCTCGCGCGAGGCGTCCAACTCGTCCAAAGCTTTTTCAGCCTGTTCTTCCGGTGTTGGCAAAGGAACAATCCCTATGGAACCTTTTGGCATCTTGTTAACCTTGTTCCAAAGCTTATGCCAGTCTGTAAAATGTCTGATGGCGTCTTGAGCCGCTTTTTGCGTAATTTTATAACGCCCCAACATACCCTTAAGCTCTTTTTTGGCACCGGAATGCAGTTCCAGACCGTTCATTTCGGAACATTTTCCCCGTTTGAACAGATATTGGTTAAGAATATCTGCGGCCATACAAACTTCCTCTCCGACCGCAAACTGCTTTTTCAGCGGATCGCGGATAGCCATTGTGACCAGTTTTTTATTCTTAAAATCGGGAATAAACTGGCGTTCGGTCACGTTTTTAAGGTCGTCGGCGCCGCTCAGCCCCTGAATGACAACGACAGATTTGTCCAGCACACCCGATTTTTTCAGATAATCCATAAATTGTTCAAGCTTGCCGAACAGACAGGCCGTCTGATCCAGGTAGGCGGTTCTTTTGTTGTAAAGGTTTTTATTGATAATCCAGGGCAGACTTTCCATATCCAGCCATTGCGAAATCGGCTTAATCTGACAGAATTCGTTATAAACGAACATGTCGGACGGCATATCCGCCATAATAAAATAAGCCTGATTTCCTCTGTCTTTGACAATATCCTTTCCTGCGGTTTCAAGCATTTTCGGCGCATCAACCACATATAGGTTGTCAAACTTCTGACCAACCATGGGCAGATTGTCCGGACGGGTTACCGCCTTCAACGCCGTATAAAGAGGCTCCATGTCATTAAAGACGCCCATACTCTCCAGCCATTGAATTACCAGCAGTTTGGTGCGTTCCAAAGCCGAAAGTTTCATATCATCAAAACTGATCGGGCTGTTGACTTTTTCCACGCAGCGGTCGGCGTTGCGGACGCCGTTTTTGGCGCACATGTCCATTCCGCGCGACTTATAGGCCGAAATTTTGTACTTGGCCTTTCTGAAAACGTCAAAGAGCTGGTTTTCGTTCAGGTAGATATATTCATCATTAATGTTCTTGAAACTCCAGTAACCGTCCATTGAAACCGTTGACGCAATAAAGCTGTCTTCCTTGTCTTTGGAAAGGTTGTTAAAGCTTCTGATCATGTTTTTAAACGGATCGTCAGCTGTCACAAAGGCGTTCGGGTACAGTGTAAAATCGTTTTTGGCAAAGAAGCCGAGCATAATATTCTGAACGTTTTCAACCTTTTTGGCATCGGCGTTTGCTTCTTTCATATCTTCCAAATAACTCACGGACGCCGCGTTCGGCAGCATGATATATATAAACTTCTTGCCGCGTTCCGCTTTCGAAAAGGAATTGTCATAAACCGTCTTGAACTCATTGTGGTTCTCACGGTTAAAATATTCGTCGGCCAGAATGCCCGCAAACACCACGATCAGAATACCGGTAAAATAGGCAATGTTCTTTTTGTCCGACATTGCCAGAAAAATAAAACTCAGCACGGCCGCGGCGCCGGACGCCACGATATCCGAATTGGTCATGAAATTCATGGCCGTTTCATTGCCCAGATACGGCGCGGTCATATAGGCCAGAAAAGAAAACTTGTCAAACAGGGCAAACTGATTAAGGCTTATATACACAAAAAAACCAACCGCAGCCGCCGTTATAACGTTTTGCAGAAACGATGAAAATGAAATCAGAAACATCAGCGCCAGCGACACGCCGAAAATTGCCGCCAGAACAAAAAACGTTTCATAACTCATCGAAAAACCGGAAGAAAACACCGTAAAATTACCGGCGCTGGAAAACAGCAAAAAGTTAATGCTCAACAGCAACGCAACAACCATTCCCTTTACCAACCAGTCAAACAGATATACCGTCAGGTCGCGTCTGGGACGGCTGCGGCGAAACCTTTTCTGCTTACGGCTGCGAATAGAAGTCGGCGCCGGTTCGTCTACAATAATGTCTTCCATTTTTGCAATCCTTAAAACTTTGTTCCAGATTTATAGGCTAATCTAAGCATATTTTTTTTGACATTTAAAGCAGAAAAACCCCGGACTTGCATAAGTCCGGGGCCTTTCCGCAACCTTGAAAAAGATTATCTCGAGTAGTATTCGATAACCAGATTGGGTTCCATAACGGCACCGTAAGGAACGTCGTCGAATTTCGGAACAAAGGTATATTTGGCAGTCAGCTTCTTATTGTCGACTTCAATATAGCCCGGAACATCGCGAACCGTAGATTCAACAGCGGCAATGACAATCGGCAGCTGCTTCGACTTCTCGCGAACTTCGATAACGTCGCCGGCCTTAACCATATAAGAAGGAATGTTAACCTTTTTGCCGTTGACCAGAATATGGCCATGGTTTACAAACTGACGGGCGGCAAAAATGGTAGAAACGAACTTGGCTTTGTAAACCAGATTGTCCAAACGGGATTCCAGAATACCGATGAGGTTTTCGGCAGAGTCGCCGCCTCTTCTGACCGCTTCGACATAATATTTGTGGAACTGTTTCTCGGAAACGTTGCCGTAATAGGTTTTCAGCTTCTGTTTAGCATGCAGCTGTTCACCGTAGTCGGTCTGTTTTTTTCTTCTCTGTCCATGCTGCCCCGGAGCATATTCTCTTCTGTTCAACGGACTTTTCGGATCGCCCCAGATGTTGCTCAGATAACGGCGAGCCGGTTTTTTCTTTGCAGAAACGATACTTTTCATAAAATTTTCCTTTTTTTAAATTACGTTATTGTCCCGGTAGTTTTGGTTCTTAAACGCCAAACGGGGAATTTTTACCCTCATTCCCGGAAGTATGCGCAATTTATCGCAAATAATTAATAATTTCAAGCAAAATTTTGCAAATAAATATAGATTTTTTCAGATTACGGAATACAATATGCTCCTCGGAACAAAAAGGTAACGAAGATGTCTTATGATTTAATGTTTCAACAGGCGTTGGCGCTGCACGAACAGGGACAGTTTGACGAAGCCGAAAACCTGTATCGGCAAATTCTTGAAACCGCGCCCCAAAATCCGGACGTCCTCAACCTTCTCGGTCTGGTTGCTCAGGCCAAAGGCATCCATAACGAAGCCGTCGAACTGTTTTACAAAGCCGTCTGCAAAGCACCGACGCATGCGCCTTTCTATTTCAACCTCGCGCTCTCGCTCGACTTGTGGGGCAAACCTCACGAAGCCCTCGACAATTATCGCAAAGCGCTGAAAATTGACCCCGGAATTAAGGAAGCATGGAACAACATCGGTACTCTTTGCCAAAAGCTGGGCCAAGCTGCCGAAGCCGAAACAGCTTACCGCCGGGCTGCCGCTCTGGATAGCGAATACGCGGAACCTCGGGTAAATCTGGCCCGTATGAACAACGACCTGTCCGAACTGAAAGCTCTGGCCAAACGTTTTCCGCATGACGCTCTCAGTCTCTATTTTCTGGCAGACGAGCATTACCGCACCGGCGAATATGACCTGGCCGCCGAATATGCAGCCCAAGCCGCAGCCAATGCACCGACCGATGCGGAAATTAAAATATTGTCCGGGCTTATCTGTCTGGCACAGGAAAATACGGCCGAAGCCCGCATCTGTTTTCAAAAAGCGCTGGCGCTCGATCCGCGTTCGGTTCCGGCCTTGGTTAATCTGGCAAATCTTGAAACCGCCGCCGGCGAATATGAAACGGCCGAAAAACATTATAAAAGGGCATTGGAACTGTCGCCGCAAAACCTTGACGCCCACATAAACTATGCAGACATGCTCTACCGGCAGAAACGACTGCCCGAAGCGCTGGAAGAATATCGCACCGCCGTCGTCATTGATCCCGGAATCCCCGAAATCAGCAACAACCTAGGCGTCATTCTTAAGGATATCGGCGAATATGAAGAAGCTTTGGGGCTGTTTTTCAATGCGTTCAACCAGCGGCCTGAAACCGGAGAATTTTCGGTCAACATTGCCGAAACACTGACTCTTCTGCACGGACAGGAACCCGAAACAGCCGTCAAAATTGCGCAGAACTGGCGCCGCCAGGCTCCAGACAACGCCTTTGCCGTTCATGTCTGCGCTGCATTGCAGGGAAAACCGGAAAATGAAAATAATCAAATTTATGTTGAAAAGCTTTTTGACAATTTTGCTGATAATTACGAGCTGGTTCTCCAAAAGCTGGATTACGGCGTTGTCCGAAGCCTTAGAAACTTTACGGGACCTGTTGAAGGCACCCTTGTGGATCTTGGCTGCGGCACGGGGCTTGCTGGCCTGGCTTATCAGGCCGCTGGCACCCGGCTTATCGGCGTGGATATCTCCGAAAAAATGCTCGCCCAAGCCCGCAAAAAAGGAATCTACAAAGAACTGATTAAAGCCGACATTGTTTCCTGGCTCTGTCTCTTATACACATCTCCGAGCCCACGAGACAGGCAGAAATCTCG
>ENA-UBDJ01001221-UBDJ01001221.1-human-gut-metagenome-genome-assembly--contig:-NODE-1221-length-11901-cov-24.196438_pt1 | contig 11901 bp, 10 predicted proteins | sample MGYA00244279_ERZ654774 | MGnify/ENA primary metagenome ERZ654774 (study PRJEB26926, sample SAMN06164701) | human gut metagenome | biome: ENVO:00009003; feature: ENVO:2100002; material: ENVO:00002003...
GTGGGCTCGGAGATGTGTATAAGAGACAGGTTATAAGATACTTGAAGGATGGAAGATACGTATAACAAATGACGGGGAAAATCCTAAAGAAGGAAGTAAAGAGGGCGGTGGTCTTTCCGCTTTGAGAGAAGCTGTTGAAAGAGAAGGAGGTCAAATGATTACAAGATTTGCTCCCAGGTTTTTATTGGTGTTAGAACTGCCACTTGGAGGAACGGAAGATTGAGAACTGCTGGGTACAGTCACTGTAGACAGTGACGATTGAGACGAGAGAGGGAGAGGAAAATGATTCGCATATTAATTGTAGAAGATCAGAAAATCATGCAGAAATATTTTGAATATCTGATTGAAAGTAATAAAGAATTTCAGCATGTACAGACAATTGCAGATGCCAATGATGCCATAAAAGTATGTAATTCTACAAAGGTAGATCTTGTACTGATGGACGTGCAGACATTTCATAATCATGATGGACTGGCAGCAGGGAAAGAAATCAGAGAAGCTCATCCTAAGACAAAAGTACTTATTATCACATCATTGATCGATCCGGAAGTGCTTGCCAGAGCGAAAACAGGATGCGCAGACAGTCTCTGGTATAAAGATCACGGAGATGAGGAAATTCTTGATGTCATTCATCAGACACTGGAAGGGAAAAGGGTATTTCCGGACATTTCCCCGAATGTTCAGCTGAACTGGATTCAGAGTGATGAGATCAGTCCGAGGCAGCTGGAGATGCTTCGATTATATATCAAAGGGTTATCCTATTCAGAAATTGCAAAAAGAATGGGATGTTCCACTGCAGGGGTAAGGTGGAATTTTCAGGAAATGATTTCGAAGACAGGGTATTCCTGTAAAGAAGATTTGATCGCGGCGGCGTTGGAAAGTAAATTACTTGTTACGACATTGAAATAGAGAGGGCATTGCAGATTTTCTGCAATGTTCTTTTTATCATACAGAAAATTACCTATCACAAGTGCTAGTGTCAGAAAACTTTAAAGGTGCAATAATAATTATAACAAATAGTGTACATAACAGTATGCGCAAGGGTATTTGAAATCGGAATCAAAAAAGGGAGGAGGCGTTATTATGAAGAAAAAAACCGTCGGAATTTTATTAATTGTAACGATGATTATAATCTCAGCTGCTGCGTGTGGAAAAGAAAAAACATCTGATGATAAGAAAGAATCTGCTAAAACGGAAAGTGTAAAGAAAACAGATAAAAAATCGAAAGAAGACTATGAACCAGCAGGAGTCACAAGAAAAGAATATCAGAACATGACAGCACAAGATTTGTTGGACAGAATTGAAGATCCGGAAAATATAACAGAGGAAGAAGCAATAGCACTTGTGTCAACCTATGCATATGTAGACTATGATGAAGAATTTGAAAGAGAGGAAAATATAACAGATGAAGCAGTAAGCACGATTTACGACGAGGGTGGATGGCTGCCGGATTCAGAAGGCTTTATTGAGACTCTTATAACCAGTGAAAATTCAAATGTACGTGCATATGGATTTTCAATAATGGACAGTAATCTGACGACATACGAAACACTGGAAAAAAAGGTAGAGGAAATATTAGAGAAAGAAACAGACCCGGTTGTTTTGTATATGGCGTTAGAGTCCTTTTCCAGCTGCGGCTCCGATCCATACTTTGCGAAGTTTTTTATAAAGATGGCAGAACATGAGAATCCGAAAGTTCGAGAGCAGGCAGCATATGCAATCGGGTCTCCTTGGTCAAAATGTGTTGAAGGCATGGCTGAAGCAATCGTAAAATTAATGAACGATGAAGATGAATATGTGCGGGAAACAGCATGTAGCAGTGCTGGATATCTTGCGGATGATGATCTGATCGAACCGTTGGTTGAAATTTTAGATGATTCAGGTCAGGTAGAATTACATGATGCATGTATTGAAGGACTGACGAGGATGTGGCTCGATTATCCATTCTATTACAATACAAGTGAGGCTGCATACCGGGCAACATTGGGCTATCTGTCAAAGACACCGAGAACAGAAGAGGTTCCTTGTTGGACATGTATTTCTTATGTAAGTTACGTTGATGAAGACGAAGTGGACGAATGGAGAACAAGAGCAACCTACTTTGATCCGGATGAGATTTGTAATATTATGATAGATATTCTTACAGATTCAGATGCAAACTGGCTTGCAAGAAATGAAACGATAGAGGTAATTTTGAAACTTGGAGACGATGCACAGAAAGATAAATTGAAATCTACAATGGCAGGATTGAACGATGAGGATGCTTCTCATTTACAGGAAAGTTATGAAAGAGCAGTAGAGGAAGATTAGGAATGGAAAAATCAATTTAGGAAGGAGATGTGAGTATGGGATTATTTGATAAGAAAAATTGTGATATCTGTGGAGAAAAAATTGGTTTACTTGGAAACCGAAAGTTAGATGATGGTAATTTATGTAAAAACTGTGCGAGAAAACTGTCCCCTTGGTTTGAGGAGCGCAGACACAGTACGGTAGAAGACATTAAACGTCAGTTGGCATACCGCGAGCAGAATAAACAGCTTGTACAGAGCTTAGTTGTAACTCGTCAGTTTGCTACAAACACATATAATGTATTTATTGACGATACAAAAGGCAACTTTACTGTAGCACATAATCTGGATACGACAGAGAATCCGGATATCGTACCATTGTCATCTATTGTAATGTGTAAGATGGAAGTACAACAGGACCGTAGAGAAGAGACTTACACAAAAGATGGAAAAACTGTCAGTTATCAGCCGCCGGTATATCGATACGAATATGATTATACAATGCGTATCAAAGTAAGAACAGAGTGGTTTGATGACATGGATTTCAGATTATGTAATTCACGTCTTGATGAGAAAGACCGTATGGAAATCATGGAAATTGAACAGGTAGCGAACCAGATTGTGGCTGCGCTTACCGGAAATCCTGTAATGAATAGCGGAATGTCAGGCATGTCAGGTATGGCAGGCGGAGCTATGGGAAATATGGGAGCTGCCGCTATGGGAATGAATAACGGAATGCCGGGAATGAACGGTGGAGCCCAGTACGGAAACATGGGAATGAATAATGGAATGCCGAACATGAACGGTGGAGCTCAGTACGGAAACATGGGAATGAATAACGGAATGCCGAACATGAACGGTGGAGCTCAGTACGGAAACATGGCAATGAATAATGGAATGCAGAACATGAACGGCACAGCCCAGTATGGAAATATGGGAATGAATAATGGAATGCAGAACATGAACGGCACAGCCCAGTATGGAAATATGGGGATGAACAATGGAATGCAGAATATGAATGGCAACGTGCAGAATGGAAACATGGGAATGAACCAGAATATGAATGCTAACGCACAGCCGCAGACAGGCGGTACATGGATATGTCAGTGTGGAGCAGAGAATACTGGAGCATTCTGTGAATTCTGTGGTACGCCAAAACCGTGATGATAATATGAAAATCCCATCTTAGAAAAGGGGAGTGGCTATGTGAAACGAAATTATTCACATAGCCACTCCCTTTGTTACATAAGAAAAATCTATAAAGCTTTTTTAAAGATAATTCCTCGATATTTGTTAAGTGCTCCGTAAAGAATCAGACCAAGCACACCGGCGGAAATCACTTCTCCGACACCAACTGTCAGCATCATGAAAGGAATCGGAAGTGGAACCATATAAGCGTATTTTAATACAAATGGAACCACGATGATGTTGGCAACAACCGGAGGAACAGGGGCAAGGAATTTGCTCTTGTTTCTTAAAGACCATGTAAAGATGGCACCGATCAGTGTTGCGAGGCTGCCGAAGATAATGTCAGGCAGGATCGCACCTCCAAGTGTGTTTCCGATGAGGCATCCTATAAACAATCCAGGGATTGCAGCCGGAGTAAATACCGGGAGGATCGTCAGTGCTTCCGCAAAACGGATCTGCACCTCTCCAAAAGCCAGTGATGCACCGACAACAGTCAGTACGACATAGATGGCAGCGATCATGGCTGCCTGTGCCAGGTAAAGCACTTTGTTACTTGAGTTTTTCATTATTCAGTTCTCCTTTAGTTTTGTTTTACGAGTGGAAGGCATATACAGTAAGTATATGACCTTACGCCGGAAATCGGCGAAACCCTTGTAAGACCTTGGCTTAACAGTGATAAGGAACTAATTTACTTATCAACTGTTAGCTGACGGTTTCCGGGGTGCATACGGACAAATCCCGTCTGATTTCTAACAGGAAGTCAGACGGGATTTTCGCTTTATATTACGAATTATGGAGGACATACCATGAAAACCTTAATATCTTGTGCCTACAATATGGATAATTGCTGTGTGGAAGTGAAATTCAGCGACGGCAGTATGATTGCGATTGACACTATCGCCGTTGAGAACGAGATTGCTGACAATATGTATCAGCGGTCAGAGCTGGATTATTTGATCTACAACGCTCCTTTGGAGTATGCAGACCTTATCTTGAACGGCGATCCCGAAACCTATTTGAAAACTGTAACAGAATACAAGCCTTGGGATAGCTGACAACACGCTGCCCGCAGGAGAAAATCCTGCGGGCGTTTTTCTGTTTATATTATTTCCCTCCGTTGGATCTCAATTTAGGAAAGAAGATGACAATCTTGAAGCCCTTTCCCCACTGGGAAGCTGCTTCCAGATGAAGATTTAGATCGTCGGCCATCTTCTTAACCAGGTAAAGTCCCATACCGGTAGCCTTCTTTCTGCTGTCAGTAGAATCCCCGGTAAAGCCCTTTTGAAAAATGTACGGCAGATTATATTTTTTTACGCCAATGCCGTTATCTTCAACAGAAAGGATATCTGCGGTCTCCGAATGTATCACGGAAATTGTAAGCATGGGACTATCGCTGCTATATTTGATGGCATTGCTAACGATTTGTCCCAACATAAACTGAAGTCCTCTACGGTCTGTATAGACTGTTTCAGATTGCAGTTTGTTGAGAATGGCAAACTGCTTCTCTTCAAGAAGTGGGGCATAGTCCTCCAGAACTTCACCCAAGCAGTCATTCAAATTGACATCCTCAAATCGGTAATCCTTTGTACTGCTCTTCAACCGGGCATAGTACAGCATCTGCGTGACATCCTCCTGAAGCTGACTGCGGACATAATCCAGCTTTGCTTGCAGGGAAGGAGAGATTTCATCGTTCCGGTTATCCAAGAGCATGGTCAGCAACGATAGGGGCGTTTTCGCTTCATGTGCCCAGCCCTCCACATATTCTTCATAGTCCTGTAGGGCATCTGCCATACTGTTACTCTCAGTTTTGTGTTCCTGTAAAACTGATGCCAGAAGCCGGATAGATTCTCCTTCTTCCCGGCTGATGGCACTGAGCAGCCGTTCCTCGTTGCAGATGGTAGGATCACTGAGGAAATCCCGGAACAGTTCTCGGCGGGTAGTCTCCCGCTTGTTTAGTACAAACAGAATCGCTGAAAACAAAAGGAGGCTTGTCAGAACTACTAACCCAATCAAGGGTTGAAATGCCTGAATGTCAGAAATCCAAAGAATGATAGCACAAAAGCAATCCACGCCCAACAGCAACAATAGCCAGGGGTAGTATCGCTCTGTTATGCGCCAAAGCTGCTTCATGGAGCCACCCCCGTTTCCAGACGATAGCCCATCCCACGAACCGCAACGATTCGCTGCTTCATCTCAAGACCGGACATCGTCTTTTTCAGCCTGGTCAGATTAACCTGCAAGGCATTTTCGTCTATGTATTCCGTGGTTCCCCATAGTGCTATGCAAAGTTGCTCCGTCGTGACCAGAGCATCGCCGCCGGACAAAAGAGCAACCAACAGTTTTCCCTGATTTTTTGGAAGCACGACAGAGGTATTATGAATATAAAGCGTGTAGGTCTGCTGGTCTAACAGGAAATCTGGTCCCTCTATGAGATTGGTACGGCCTTCATACCTTTTGAGAATATTGGATACCCTGGCAAGAAGCCGGTCTTTTCTGCACGGCTTCGTCAAATATTCATCGGCACCCAAGTGGAACGCTTGCAGTTCATCCTTTACCTGATCTCTGGAAGTTAGTACCAGGACGGGGATAGCGGTTTTATTCTTTAGTTCCTGGCAGATTTGAAAGCCACTGATCTCCGGCAAATTCAGGTCTAAGATCACAAGGTCAGGACGGAGGGCTGCCAGGAGCCGAGCGGCATCTTCAAACTCGGTGATTGCCTCCGCAAGATACCCGTCCTTTTGGAGCATATTGCAGAGTTCTTCCCGCATATAGACTTCATCTTCCACAACAGCAATTCTTTTCACGACAGCACCTCCTTCCAAATTATTCTTCTCTCTGCGGCTGCATCAGTGTCAGCAAATACCGATCACTGGAGTGCTTGACCACTCTCATATAAATATATTCTATCACGCAAAGCAGCAAAATCATAGTAGCAGATACAAGCAGCATTTCAGGCACTGTCCCACGGGTTCGGGACGAGAGTATCCCTGTAAACAACGCTCTGACTCCAAACAGACTGCTGACAGCTGCAACCAATACAGGAAGTCCCATAAACCACGCAATCTGCTTTCCGGCAGACTGGCAAAGGCTTTCGTAAGTGGCTCCCAGGCGGATCAGGGTCTGGTATCTACGCCTGGTTTTCTGCTGGCTCATCAGGAACTGAACACCCACAATGGTGTTGGCAACCACCAGGAACACAATCGCCAGATAGAGGGTAATATAGATGGATGCTACGGTGTAGAAAAGCTGGCGGCCCATATTCTGAAGATAGCTTTCATATTCGATACCTATTTTGTCCAGCTTCTCGTTCAGATCGGAATAGGCAGTCATAAGGCTATTTCCATTCAGAGCTTGCTCACTGAGCACCGCATTGACATAGGTATCATACATTCCCTGACTATAATATAGGAATGCTTCATCCGGAAGAATCAATGCAAAGGACAAGGTTATAGAACGGTCCGTGACCAAATTCACAGACTGAACCTCTCCTGTAAGATGAATCGGACTACCATCCAGTTCCACCTTGGGCTGCCCGGCCAATACTTGGTTCAGCATTGCGGTACGGCTTGCCGTAGTAAACTCTGTATCAATATAGACAGTGGCCTCCTTTTCGCCTAATTGGAGAGCCGGATTGCCGGACAATTCCAACAAACGATTATAGTCCGATAAACAAATCAAATATGGGTATGTGGCATAACCAAGATTGTTCAGAAGGACATCCCGGTCTTCCGACTGGGGCAGGCTCCGAAGAGAGTCCATAACAGCGTCCATGCTGTAGGCATTATCATAATCTTCTGTGGTGCGAATACGCCCAACCCTCATTTCAAAAAGCTCTGAAAATTGATTTTCCAAACTGTTTTCTTTCAGGACTGCCTTTATATTCGGAAGAACCTGCGATGAATCTTCTGCAGTATGATCTTCAAAAGTATAGTCGATTACATGGCCAGAAGACAGGCTATTCGTTCCTGCAATTCCTACGCCCGCACCAAAACAACACAGCGCCGCCAGAATCAGCAGGGAGCTGATGGCCATGGAGTTTGACTGATGAATGACATTCTCCTGAATCTGCCGGAAGGTAAATACATGAAGCTGCTTATTTCCTTTTCCTTTCTTAACAATCAAAGCAATCAGCGCACGTATCCCATAGAAAAGCAGCATCGTACCAACTATGCCCAACAGCAAAGTCAGTCCCATCATACTTACCTTTGTCCATGCAATTCCCTGAATCGCCATGTAGTAAGCCACTGCCAACATCACACTTCCGCATATAGCAGCCAGTCCATAGACAACAGATGGCATTTGCTTTTTGGGGCGGTTCGTTGGCTGGGATAGCAAAGTACCGATCTCCTGGCGGCTGATTCGTCCACTCAAAATCAGAAGTGCCGTCAGCTTAATTGCCAGAAATCCTGCCAGCGTCCATTCAATCGCAGACCAGGATAAAGAAAACTGATGACCGATGATCCCCATGCCTACCAGCTTGGCGGTGACAAGACTGACAATTTCTGAAAGCACCACAGCCACAGGTAAGCCTATGAGCATGGCAAGAATACTGGTCAGGCAATCTTCCGCCAGAAGCATACCAAACAGTTTACTTCTACGCATCCCCAACATTAGATAAACACCAAGCTCATGCCGTCTGCGCTCGAACTGATACTTGCAGGCAAAATAGATCAAAAAGAACAGAATACCGAGGGTCATTCCATAAAACGCAGGAATCAGAAGCAGGAGTTTGTCAACTGCGTCACTCTCCATTTTCTGCAAAAAGAGCATCACATCTTGAGTGGAGATGGAAAGAATCATGTAAAAGGCAACAATAGAAATCACCAGGGAGCTGAAAAACAGACCGTTTTCCTTTCGGCTGCGGCGGCTGTTCCGAAGAATGAGATTAGAGAACATTTGCGCTGCCCCCTCCCAGTTGCGCCATCACCTTCAGGATGCGCCCGTAGAACTCCTGCTGGCTTTCGTCTCCACGCCGAAGCTCATGAAAGATCACGCCATCCTGGATGAACAGGATGCGCTTACAGAAGCTGGCGGCATTGGAATCATGGGTTACCATCAGGATCGTAGCTTGTTCGTCACGATTCAGGCCGGACAGCTTCTCCATAAGACTTCTTGCGTTCTTAGAATCCAGCGCACCCGTCGGTTCATCGGCAAGGATCATTTGGGGATGTAAGATCAGAGCCCTTGCTGCCGCAACACGCTGACGCTGGCCGCCGGACATCTTGGACGGAAACTTATCCAGAACATCAGTGATTTCCAGATAGTCAGCCAACTGCTTCAGCCGCTGGCTGCTTTCTGCTTCGGATACCCCATGCAAGGAAGTCGGGAGCAGGATGTTTTCCCTGCCAGTCAGGTTGTCCAGCAATTCAAAGTTCTGGAATAGATAACCAACTTTTTTGCCACGGTACTCTGCAAGAGCCTTTCCCCTGAGGGATTGCAGAGTATCGCCCTCCACCTGAATGCTTCCACCGGTGGGCTGAATCACAGTTGCAATACAGTTGAGAAGCGTGGATTTACCGGAACCACTGCTTCCCATAATGCCGAGAAACTCTCCCGGCATCACCTGGAGGGTGATCCCATTCAGTGCATTTGTTTGACTTGGCACATTGCCATAGATTTTTGTTAAATTTTCAATATTCAAAATGGGTTTCATGTGAATACCTCCTATCATTTGTAATAAAATGATAGCATGGGAACACAGCAAATACCACTTACAGTTGTTGTAAGGATTCAGGATATAAGTGGCGGCTCAAGGGGGACGAGCATATATTTTTTAAGAGCATCAGGCGACAATGATAAAATATACCGGATCGCCTCATTGGCAAACCAGTTCGTTTTAATTGTATCCCAATCAGCAAGCCGAATGATTTCTGCTGTGCCGTTCTCAAAATCAACTGACATTTCGCCCCATTCGCCGTCGCAGTCTGCCTGGTATTCGTAGATTGCGGCGGTGATTTTCTTTTTGCGCTTGGTTTTGGATTTCTGTTTCAGCCGGACTGCATGGATAGCACCCTCGGCAACCAAAAACTCCGTCAGCTTGTCCACTGCTTTCCGGTAGGCTCGCTCTGCACCGCTGGCTGTGCTGCCCTCAAACATAACCGCCAGTTCTTCAAAGGTGGGGCGGTTCTTCCATGAGCCGACACGCCCACAGGTCATACAGATCGCCAGCCGCTTTTCAAGCAAGGTTTGCTCCCGGTAATTCAGTTTCTCAAATGCCCGCTGCACCTTTTCAGCCTGTATGCCGTTCCAGAGGATGTCGGTATAGTTCCATGTATCATCAAGGGCAACATCTTCACCTGTTTCCTCGCCATCCTCGTCCGTTACATAGAATGGCTGCTGATTGCGGATGCCACGGACTACTTTCAGGTATCCTTCCGCAAGGGCAAGGTCGCAGTTGTATTTCTTTGCAAATTCACTGACCGCATCCTTGGTGTTATGGTACAGCCACGCCATTGACCGCACCATTTTGTAATTGGTCAGAGAGGATACCGACCATTTTTCTTCGCCCATGCGGAAACGGAGCATAGCATCCCGAATGAACGGAAAAATGTATGTTGCATACTCCGCACCTTTGGCAGGAGCATAGTCCATCAGCTTTTGGAGCATTTGCTCCCGGCAGGACAGTTTTATATCCAGAAAACGGTCTGTGTCGTATCGATTGCCGCCATCCACACCGAGAAAGGTTTTGATGCGCTTGTTAAGTTGCAGCTCGTAGTGGTGGAGAAAGAATGAGAAATATTTCAAGTCTTTTTCCCGTAGGGCAGACAGGATATATTCGTTCGGATTGTCTACTGTAGGCGGTTCCGGTTCCAGCTGGAAGATGCGCTCTGCAACATAGGGTGGGATGCCATCATCGGATGGATTGACAGCGTGTTTCGGTATGTATCCGGTCATATTCCATGAAAAATCATTCAGCATAGCGCACCTCCTTCCAGTTTAGTAATACTCATAAATATCCCGTGATCAACTAATGGGTTATTTATTACTTTATTTTCTTTAACATACGGTGATAAATAGGTGCATTTGGTGCAGGAGTTGTGATTGGGAGCAGAAGTCCCTCTTTGATAAATTGTTCCACACGCAAAGCAATCCACCCATCACCGATCCCTAATTGATTCTTTCCAAGAACCTGTCCAACAAGCACGCTTTCCCTAAACTCGTCGTCCAGTGTATCCAATTCTCGAAGAATAAATGTATCATACAGAGTTTCTGATACGCTGACCAGTTTGCCGTTTATAACAGCACGAAGAGGAGAATTTTCCTGTTGGAGTTCTCTCCAGCGGTTAGCCAAACTACGAAGGTAATTTGTTGGCAACTTCTTCCCAAGAGATGCCATCCGTCCCAAGTGATAAGGTTCAACTTCTCCCCAACCGTTATACTGGACAATGCATCCATCTGGTCTTGTTTCCCACATTGGAAGCTCCACAATGGTAATATCCAATTTTTCAAAGCCGATTGGTCGTAGTTGTTCCAGAAGCCAATACAATCCGCACACATCATCTGGGTCTCGTCCGACCCAAACACGAATCGGCTCTCCGTTTTGTGCTTTTTCCAGTAGTGTAGCATAGTTCTTTCGGGATGTATTGAGAAGTTCAGTTACGATTTCAGATGCCATATCGGGCAGTATGCTTAGTAGCAAAGATAATGCCGACTCACGCTCCAAACAAATTCCTGCTTCGGAGATGTTGCCCACAGACAATGCCAGCGGAAGATTAACTATGTCCTTACGATTTCCTTCCAACGGTATAGCATTCTCCCAACCAGAACGCTCCCGTTCTTCTGCTTGATGCTGGAACTTTTCTATTTCTTCTTTTGAAACTGTCCCATCAGAGATAATTACACTGGTTGCTCCGCCTAAAAAACCCTTATGTCCAATCGCAACCGCCATAGTCCCTGCGGCACTGTCGCTAAATACTACTTCTAACATAACGTTGCTCACCTCTTAGCTAAATTCAAATTCTTTTTATTGCTTCTTTCTTCAACGCAGCCTGTCCCATTTCTTTTTCATAATCACCCTTGGCGTAAGCGACATTGCTCAGCGCCCGAAGCATCTTATCTTTCGCCAGTTTTTTCATAACCTCTGCAAGATCAGCGTCCAGAGCGCCACGCTTCACATAGCGGTTTATGGTATTCAGTCGCTTCTCATAAATCTGTTTCAGCGGATGATCGTCCGCAAGTTCCCGCTGTTCTCTGCCTTTCAGGTTACCGATCTGCCGGCAGGTGCGGTGCAGCTTGTCCCCCGGAGCGTAGCCGCCGCAGTATTTGGTGTGCCTTGCATTGGTGGTCAGAAACCATTTGCCGCAGATTTTGCATTTTTTCGGTGCATGGCCAACACACAGGCCCTCAAAGAGATCAGACCGGAACATCCCCACAAAGGATACATAGTGCATCCGCTTGACCAGCTTCGCAACTTTTTCGCCGGGAC
>ENA-UBDJ01001253-UBDJ01001253.1-human-gut-metagenome-genome-assembly--contig:-NODE-1253-length-11687-cov-4.593707_pt1 | contig 11687 bp, 9 predicted proteins | sample MGYA00244279_ERZ654774 | MGnify/ENA primary metagenome ERZ654774 (study PRJEB26926, sample SAMN06164701) | human gut metagenome | biome: ENVO:00009003; feature: ENVO:2100002; material: ENVO:00002003...
GAGATTTCTGCCTGTCTCGTGGGCTCGGAGATGTGTATAAGAGACAGAAATAAAATATATCGTTCCTTACGTAGCGCTGATTCATGGCATAGACTCCTACAAGCTGTTGGCCGAAGTGAACAAGCAGGCTGCCAAAGCCGAAAAAACTGTCAACTGCCTGCTGCAGCTGCACATTGCCCGGGAAGAGACCAAGTTTGGATTCAGCTTTGACGAATGCCGGGAAATGCTGGCAGCCGGTGAATGGAGAAAGCTCAATCATATCCGGATATGCGGATTGATGGGCATGGCCACGAATACGGACAATGACGAACAAATCAAAACTGAGTTTTGTTCTTTAAGTAGCTTCTTCAATGAAGTGAAAGCCAAGTGGTTTGCCGATGCAGAGTCATTCCGGGAACTGTCCATGGGAATGTCTCACGATTACCACGAGGCCATTGCAGCCGGGAGCACCTTGATACGTGTAGGAAGCAAGATTTTTGGAGAAAGAAACTATTAACCATAAAAAATCATTATCATGGCAACATTAGAAACTACTTTTGCAGGGCTGAAACTCAGAAACCCCATTATCGTCAGCAGCTCCGGACTGACAGACAGCGCCGCCAAGAATCAGAAACTATCTGAGGCTGGCGCAGGTGCCATTGTGCTAAAATCACTTTTTGAAGAGCAAATCATGATGGAGGCTGACTGGATGGGAGACCCGAATATGTATCCCGAAGGCAGTGACTATCTTGTAGGATATATCCGCGAACATAAGCTGGGTGAATATCTGAACCTGATTAAGGAAAGCAAAAAGGTTTGCAATATCCCCATCATAGCCAGCATCAACTGCTATCAGAATGCCGACTGGGTGGAATTTGCCGCCAAAATAGAAGAAGCCGGTGCAGACGCACTGGAAATCAATATCCTTGCACTGCAGACGGATGTACAGTATACATATGGAACCTTCGAGCAACGCCACATCGACATTCTGAGCCACATCAAGAAGACGGTCAAGATACCCGTCATCATGAAGCTGGGTGACAACCTGACCAATCCGATAGCTCTGATAGACCAACTGTACGCCAACGGCGCCGCCGCAGTAGTGCTGTTCAACCGCTTCTACCAGCCGGACATCAACATTGAGAAAATGATACAAGTATCCGGCAACGTATTCAGCAATGAAGCCGATTTGTCCAAAGCCCTGCGCTGGATAGGCATCGCTTCGGCAGCCGTAAACAAACTCGATTATGCTGCTTCCGGTGGTATCCACTCGCCCGAAGGCGTTGTCAAGGCAATATTAGCAGGTGCTTCGGCCGTAGAGATATGCAGTGTGCTTTATCAGAATTCAGCTACCATCATTGAAGAATACATCCGCTTCCTCAACTTGTGGATGGACCGCAAAGGTATGGAAACCATCAGCCAGTTCAAAGGTATTCTGAACGTAAACGACCCGAAGGGAGTCAATACTTTCGAACGTACACAGTTCTTGAAATACTTCTCTTCACATGAATGAGACAAAAGGCTGACAAGAAGACAATAAAATTGAAAGGGTGATAACACTACAATGACGTTATCACCCTTTCATTTTATACTATACCGCTATCTTTTTATTTCTTCTTATCCAGCGCCTCAAAGCAGGAATTCTTGCTCACGAATTCCGGAACAATATCCTTCATGGCAGCAACAATTTTCATCTGGTCATAGGTGTAACTTACATCAATCAGCTTCTGGATACGCTCCTTCACCTCGTCATAGTCATACTCACGCACCGTGGCAATCATAATCTTCTCATGATAGGTGGGCTTTGTAAGCTCCTTCACATTCAAGAGTTCCTCGTAGAGCTTCTCGCCATGACGGAGACCGGTAAATTCAATCTTCACATCCGTACGTCCGGAAAGGCTGATCATACGCTTGGCAAGGTCCACAATCTTCACCGGCTTACCCATGTCGAAGATATAGATTTCACCGCCGTTGCCCATACTGCCGGCCTCAAGAACAAGGCGGCAAGCTTCGGGAATGGTCATGAAGTAACGGATTATCTCAGGATGGGTCACTGTCACCGGGCCGCCACGCTGAATCTGGTCGCGGAAACGGGGAATGACAGAACCGTTGGAACCCAGCACATTGCCGAAACGCGTAGTGATGAACTGAGAGGCATGGACTCCCTCCTTCTGCAACTTCTTCGCAAGAGACTGCACATAAATCTCGCAAATACGCTTGGAACAGCCCATCACGTTTGTAGGGTTAACAGCCTTGTCCGTAGAAATCATCACAAACTTCTCGGCACCGTATTTCACGGCAAGATCGGCAACGGTGCGCGTGCCGAATACGTTCACCTGGATGGACTCGGAAACGTTGTCCTCCATCATCGGCACATGCTTGTAGGCGGCCGCATGGAAAATATACTGGGGCTTGAACTCCCTGAAGATATCCTCCATGCGCGTGGCATTGGAGATGTCGGCTATGATGGTCTCAGCATCGATGTCGCGCCAACGGTCCTGAAGTTCCAGACGGATGTCGTGCAGAGGAGTCTCGGCCTGGTCCACTAAAATAAGCTTATAGGGATTGAACGAAGCCACCTGGCGCATGATTTCGCTACCGATGGAGCCGGCGGCGCCTGTAATCATCACACGCTTGCCCTCCAGATGAGAGGCAACCTTATGGATATCTATCTCGATAGGATTGCGCTGAAGCAGGTCCTCAATCTGAATTTCCTTCAACTGTGTGCGGCTCAGCGCCTGACCGTTCCACTCGCTCAAAGGAGGCGCGGTCATCAGTTTGATGTTGTGCACCAGCAGGCGGTCAGCCATGTCGGACTTCTTCAGTTCCTCCATCTTGGCAGGAGAAATGATGATGGTCTGCACATCGCGGTCGTTCAGCACATCAATCAGCGTATCATCGTTGGGGAACACCCTGACACCCATCATCACCTTGTTGATAAGCTCAGGTTCGTCCGCAATGAATCCGCGCAGACGGTAGTGGTTGCGCAGATTGACACGCAATGCCTTGGCAATGTTGACCCCGGCTTCCTTGGCACCGTAAATAAACACATTGGCACTGTGGGTGCCGTCGAAGTTCAGCGCCTCGAAGAAAGTCTTGACAATCACACGGGAGCATGCCATCATGGCAAAGCTGATGATATAGGACATGAACAGCACGCTGACCGGAGCCAGGTTAAACTCCAAATAGCTTTCCGTCAGGACGCTCGTTATCATCAGCAGTGCATACGACACCGTCAATGACACAAAAATGCGCATGATATCCACAAAGGAAGAAAAGCGCAACACATTGGAATACGTACGGAAAACACGGAAGAAAATCAAGTTGACAACAACCGTCCATAAAATGGTCTTGTCAATGGTAGAGGATTCCAAAAAAATGCTTCTGAAATCATATCGGAGAGCATAGGCCAACAGACTGGATATGACGATGATAAATACGTCAATTAATAGAATAGTCCATATCGGAAGCACTTTCGCGGAAAGATACCGATGAAAAAAATTTCGCTTCATTTCGCTTGACAGTTTTGTTTTAGGCGAGGCAAAGATACACTATTTTAGTCAAAACGGACAAGAAATCGATAAAAAAATGTTATAATAATTATTTATCGTCTATAAAGAAACTATCCCGCCTCCCTCGTTTTAACAGTTGGAAAGCGGGATGGAAATAATTTTACCCCAGAAAATGCGGTATCCGCTACATCAGATTACTTGCCAACTCGCTCAACTGGCTACGTTCTCCTTTCACCAGATTGACATGGGCAAACAAGTTCTGGTCCCTCATACGGTCTATCATATAAACAAGCCCATTGGACTGACTGTCCAGATAGGGTTGGTCTATCTGCTGAATATCACCGGTAAACACCATTTTTGTGCCTTCACCGGCACGGGTGATGATGGTCTTAATCTCATGCGGAGTCAGGTTTTGGGCTTCATCAATAATACAGTAGGTCTCGCTCAAACTGCGCCCGCGGATAAAGGCTAATGCCTCGATGACCAATTGTTCACTTTTTTGCATATCCTCCAAGCGTTTCACTTCAGAGGAATTGGCAGCGAACTGATGCTTGATTACATTCAAATTATCGAACAAAGGCTGCATGTAAGGAGCCACTTTCTCATTGGCATCACCGGGAAGGAATCCAAGGTCTTTATTGGATAGGGCCACGATGGGACGTGCCAGGAGAATCTGCTTGTAGTCGGTAAGTTTTCCCAATGCGGCGGCCAATGCCAGCAGGGTCTTGCCGGTTCCCGCCTTGCCGGTCAGGGCAACCAACTTGATGTTCGGGTCGTTCAGCACCTCAAAAGCAAAGCTCTGCTCGGCATTGCGCGGCTCAATGCCATAATTCTTTGTCTTGTGGACCCGGCAAATCGAATGGGCAAAGGGATTATAACGCGCAAGCACACTGCTGCGGTCACTCTTCAGCACAAAACATTCGTTGGGACGAATGATGTCCTTAAAATCGAATTCGCTGATGTCCAGTCCTTCTTTGGAAGAATAAATGCGATCTATCAGCGCAGGGTCAATACCCTCGAACACTTCATTCGACTTTTCGAATATATCCACATTGATTACCTTATCATTGATGTAGTCTTCGCACAGCAGACCGATGGAACGCGCCTTCATGCGCAGATTCACGTCTTTCGTGACAAGGATGGTTTTCATTTTAGGCTTTTTGGTGGAAAGCCAGTCCACTACCGACAGAATCTGATGGTCGGGGATGCGTTCGGGAAAGGAATCACGTACTCGGGGAGAGTCCACCATGCCTGCCACCACAAACAGACGGCCTAAGCCCTCTCCCAATGGCGCCCCTTTGGTGAACAGATTGTCATCGGTAATCAAATCAAGCTCACGGACGAACTCACGCGCATTGAAATTAATCTGCTCATTACCTTTCTTGAATTTGTCCAGTTCTTCAAGGACTACGATGGGAAGATAAATGTCATTCTCTTGAAAATTCTTCAAACAGTTATAATCGTGAAGAATCACATTCGTATCAATCACAAAATTTTTCTTAGCTCCCATACACGTTAGATTTAAATTGTTAATACCTTTGCATAAGCTTAAGATAAGCTACACTGCAAGCAATTTCAAGCAAGCTTGATTGCGTTCGGTCTGCATTATCTTTGTCGCTTTTAAAGATAACAAATTAATAGGGAGAAAGGATTGCTTCTCCGTTAAATATTATAAAAGATGGATTATCAGGACACTTTAACTTACTTATATAACAGTGTGCCCATGTTTCAGCAAGTGGGCGGCTCAGCATACAAGGAAGGGTTGGAAAACACTCTGACCCTGGACGCACACTTCGAACATCCCCACCGCAGTTTCCGCAGCATTCATGTGACCGGTACCAATGGAAAGGGTTCCTGCTCGCATACGCTTGCCGCCATACTGCAAGAGGCAGGATACAGGGTCGGGCTCTATACCTCGCCCCATCTGGTGGATTTCCGGGAGCGCATCCGGATTAACGGACAGCCTATACCCGAGGAATACGTCATCCGTTTTGTAGAGCAGGAACGTGGCTTCTTCGAACCCCTCCATCCCTCTTTCTTTGAGCTGACCACCGCCATGGCCTTCCGCTACTTTGCCGATGAAAAGGTGGATGTAGCCGTAATCGAGGTGGGACTAGGCGGACGCCTGGACTGTACCAATATCATCCGTCCGGATGTATGCATCATCACCAACATCAGTTTTGACCATACCCAATTCCTGGGGGACACCTTGGCAAAAATCGCAGGAGAGAAGGCAGGAATCATTAAAAGCGGTATCCCCGTTGTAATCGGCGAGACCACTCCCGAAACGAAACCGGTATTTCTGGAAAAAGCACAGACAACGGGTGCTCCCATCTACTTTGCCGAAGAGAATGACCGTGAAGACTATCCCGGAATAGAATACGAACTGAAAGGGCTCTACCAGCAGAAAAATGCCCGGACCATCCTCACCGCCCTCCCGCTACTGAAAGAAGCCGGCTACCGGCTGGACGGACAAGCAGTGCGCAGTGGCTTTGCCCGTGTGGTGGAACTGACGGGCTTGATGGGACGCTGGCAAAAACTGCAGGACTCGCCCACCCTGATTTGTGACACCGGCCACAATGTGGGAGGCATCACCTACATTACAGAACAACTGAAACAACAGGCTTACCGCCAGCTACACATCATCATAGGCATGGTGAATGACAAGGATATACGGGGGGTACTGGCCCTGCTGCCCCGGGAAGCGACCTACTACTTCACCAAAGCCAGCGTGAAGCGAGCATTGCCCGAAAGCGAACTACAGGAGCTTGCCGAAGCAGCAGGGCTGGAAGGACATTGCTATCCTGATGTACCTGCCGCCGTGCAGGCCGCACAAGAAAAAAGCCTCCCGGAAGATTTCATCTTCGTGGGAGGCAGCAGTTTCATTGTGGCCGACTTGTTAGCGAACCGCGATGCACTCAACCTCTACTAAGGCATCTTTGGGCAGCGCCTTCACTGCCACAGCCGAACGTGCCGGGAAAGCACCGTCAAAATAAGTGGCATATACCTTGTTCATATCAGCGAACAAGGACATGTCTGCCAGGAAAACGGTTGTCTTCACAATATTCGCCATGCTCAGACCTGCCTCTTCCAGGATATGCTTTATATTCTCCAAGGACTGGCGGGCTTGCGCTTCCGCACCTTCAGCCATCACTCCGGTAGCTGCGTCAATAGGCAACTGACCTGATACAAATACCATTCCACTGGCTTCGATAGCCTGGCTATAAGGGCCTATGGCGCCCGGTGCCTTCTGGCTGCAAATCACTTTCTTCATGATTGTCAAAGTTTGTTTTTATTAATAATCGAGTCTATTTTCTTTTTTGAAATAAAAAAAATCCGAAGTATATGCAGTATTCCGGAAATCCACGCATTTTATAAATAAAACAACGTAATTTCACTCATAACCTGTTATACCTAGACTTAACTCATTTAACACGGGGGAGTTCCCCAAAACAGAGGCTCTGCTTGCGAAAGCAGAGCCTTTATTCTATCCCATCCCTTTACTTGCAATGCTTCTCAATCAAAGCATCCACATTGGGGTCACCCAATTCCTTTGCCTTGGCAAAGCTGGCACAAGCTTCCTTGTCCTTCTTCATCTGCAGCTGGGCGATACCCATCAGACGGTAGGCCTCGGCATACTTAGGGTCTTTCTCCAGAGCAGCCTTCAGCACATTCAACGCCTCTTCGTAACGTCCCACGCGAAGATTCACCACTGCCAGTTCGGCACGGTAGGTCAAATCTTCCGGATTCAGTTCGATGGCCTTCGCCATATCGTCCAGCGCACGCTGGTACTGCTTGGCCTTCAAGGCAGCCTGCTCACGGTAATAGTAGAACATGTCGTTCACTTTACCGTTCACGGCATTGTAATAGGCGTCATAATCCAGCATGGCATTACGCGCCTGGTCTGCATTCATACGGGCTTGGGCACGCTCCAGCAAGTAAGGGGCGGCTTCCTCCGTATAGGGCTGGGTAAAGCGGGCCACACAACTGTCCATCAGAGCCAGTACCTCTTCGGCAGGCGCCTGCATCAGTTCCTTGGTCTTGGCAGCACTGAAGAAGGTAGCCGGAGAGGCCAGAATGGTCTTATTCACTTTATCATAGCTGGTAAATGCCGACGGATAGTCCTGCTTGGCAAACAGGATGTCACCCTCCAACTGGACATAAACCGGAAGCTCGTCAATGGCTATCGCTTTCCGTACCTCGTCCAGAGCCTTGTCGAGCGACCAGTCCTTATAAACTTTCTCGGGCTTGCCCAATGCATAATTATAGATTATCTTAGCCCGGTTGTAATACACATCATCTTTCTTTGCGGCAACCTCCAAAGCCTTATCCATATCTGCGGCGACCTTATCCATGGAAGCATCTTCACGGGACATGAACAGATGCTGGGAAGCACGGCGCAGATAACCGTCGGCACTGGCAGGATATTGTGCAATGAAATCGTTCAGAGTCTCCATATACTTCTCCGGAGACAGTTGGGAAGAAGCCATGTAGAGGAACACCAAAGCCTGCTCTTCGGTATCGGGCAATGCCTTCTTAATACCGATGCCCTTCAATGACATATCTCCATAAGACAATGCGGAGATATTCTGCGACATGGCGAAATTGGCATCAATGGCATAGCAGATGGTAGCCGTGTCTTGTCCGGAGGACTTCTGCGCAAGGCCGAAGACCTGCCCGTCCACAGTCATCAGCGGACAACTCACCATCTTGTCCTTCAAACGCATATCAAGTGTATAATAGGAATAGTTACCGGAAATCTTATCAGCTTCCTTTACTTTCCCGGCAGTGAAGGAACGGTCCTTCTGGGTGGAATAAGGCAGCAGATATACATCCGCACCGGCAGCCGGAGCCACAGCAGCCAAAGTGAGTGCCGTGACTTTCTTTCCGGGGATGCCGACACGGAACTTGACAACATCGTACATGTCATCAGCTCCCATAATGGCCTCCACCGGCATCTGTGCCCCGTCCGAGCTCATCACAACGGCGCGCCGGGCACCTTTGAACAAGGTGTAGTCAGAAAGCGCAACGCCATCTTCAGTGACAAAAAAGCCGTTTCCAGTATTCAGTATCTTATCGTCCTGGTCGTAGGTCACCACCGAAAAAACGGCACGTTTGGCTTTGTCTACCCACTTTGGGGCTTGTGCCACACTCCACTGAGCCAATAAACAGAGAGTGAGCATCAACAGCAATTTCTTTTTCATATCTTAGTTGGTTCTTTGTTTTACCGCTTCATAAATCAAAATGCCGGCTGCAACGGAAACATTGAGGGACTCGATGGTTCCCAACATGGGAATCTTCACCCACTCGTCACACAACGCCAGGTTGTCATAGGACACCCCCTTGTCTTCGGCACCCATAATGATGCACATCGGACCGGTATAGTCGGCTTTGGTATAGTCGTAATCGCCTTTCTCCGTGGCTGCCACGATATGGAAACCACTATTCTTGAGGAATTGCAGGGTCTCTTTCAGGCTGTGTTCGCGGCAAACGGGCAAAGTGTGCAAGGCTCCTGCCGAAGTTTTCATGGCATCTGCGTTGACTGATACACTGTTCCGTGCAGGGATAATCACGGCATCTACCGCCGCACACTCGCAAGTACGGGCAATGGCGCCGAAATTGCGGACATCCGTGATGCCGTCGAGCATCACAAACAGAGGATTCTTGCCCTGCTCGAAAAGGAAAGGTACCAAGTCCTCCGTCTTCTGGTAAGTGACTGAAGAGATGAAGGCAATCACTCCCTGGTGATTCTTACGCGTCACGCGGTTGATGCGTTCCACCGGAACGCGCTGTACCGGTATCAAAGTCCCTTTCAAGACAGCGAACAGCTCTTTTGACAAATCACTCTGAATGTCCTTCTTTACCAATATCTTGTCTATCTCTTTTCCTGCCTGAATGGCTTCTATCACGGCACGGACGCCGAAAATCATTTCACTGTTATCAACCATATATGGGTATTTACTATTTGACGATTTACTATTTACTATTTGATACTTCCAGCAATGCTCTGGCATTGTTCAGTGCGGCTTCGGTCAGCTTAGCGCCACTCAGCATATGGGCTATTTCTTCCACACGTTCATCGTCGGTCAGACGACGGATGTGACTGTTTGTTTCCGTCTCGTTGTCCTGCTTGTACACCTTATAATGGGCGCGTCCGCGGGCAGCAATCTGGGGCAGATGGGTGATACTGATTACCTGGCGGTCCTGCTCGCCCATCTCCTGCATGATATCCGCCATGCGGTCGGCTATCTCGCCGGAGACTCCGGTATCTATTTCGTCGAATACAATGGTAGGAAGCTTGACGGCACCGGCTATCATTGCTTTGATGGAGAGCATGACGCGGGCTATTTCACCACCCGAAGCTACGGAGGAGACGCTTTGCAATGCCCCGTTCTTATTCGCGGAAAACAAGAAGTTCACAGTATCCGCCCCGTGTATGCCCGGCTCTTTGCGGGCACCTATCTCTACCTGGAAACGGACATTGGGCATGCCCAACGGAACCAGCCGCGCAGCCATCTGCTTCTCCACTTCACGGGCAGCGGCAGTACGCGCCTTGGTGAGGACGGCAGCCTGCTTTTTCACCTTATTATATAAAGCGTCGCAACGCGCTTTCAGTTCCTCGATGTGCTCGTCGGACGAAGTGATGGCTGAGAGTTTGGCGGCGTATTCATCCGTCAACGCCAGAAGTTCACCGACAGTGGAAACGCGGTGCTTCTGTTGGAGCGTATAAATCAAGTTCAGACGTTCGTTCACTTCATCCAGACGTTCGGGGTTGAACTCTATTTCATCCTCCTTACCCGACACTTCCTGCGAAATATCCTTCAACTCGATATAAGTGCTTTCCATGCGTTCGGCAAGTTCCCCGGCAACCGGATAAACCCTCTGCAGGCCGAGCATCGTGTTCAGGCATTCCTTCAGCCCGGACAACAAGCCTCCTTCGTCCGAGTAGAGCGTCTGCCCTACCCGATAGAGTCCGGCCTTTATCTCTTCCGCATGGCTCAGCGTATCTGCCTCTTGCTCCAGCTCCTCCTGCTCACCGGCAGACAAGTGTGCCTCTTCCAACTGTTCCAGTTGGAAACGGATATAGTCTTCGTCCGACTTATCCTGATTGGCACGGGCAACAAGGGCCTCCAAATCCTGCTGTGCCTGCTTCCATGCTCCGAAGATATGCTGGTAAGCAGACAAGGCCTCTTCGTTATGCGACAAGATGTCCAGTACATTCAACTGAAACCCTTCCTTGTTCAGCAATAGGTTCTGATGCTGGGAATGCACGTCAATCAGCTGTTCTCCCAACTCCTTCATCTGAGCCAATGAAGCAGGCGTGTCATTGATGAATGCCCGGCTCTTGCCCGAAGCGGACACCTCGCGGCGCAGGAGGCATTCTTCCTCGTACTCCAACTCATTCTCCTCAAAGAAAGGCTGCATACCGTAAGCGGAAATATCAAAACGGGCCTCAATAATGCACTTCGAAGCTCCTACACGAATGGCTTTCACATCGGCACGCTGTCCCAGCAGCAGACCGATGGCACCCAGAATAATGGATTTTCCAGCACCGGTCTCACCCGTTATCACCGAGAAACCGCTGCTGAAGCTGATATCGAGCTTTTCAATAAGCGCATAATTCTGTATGTAAAGCGAACGCAACATAAGGATATTGACGATTTGACGATTTACTATTTACTATTTAAATCTTTCACCAGACGGTCTACGATGTCGGCAGCCACTTCGGCTTTGGACTTCAAGGGGTAGTCCGTCTTTCCCTGGTGGTCTATGATACTGATTTTATTGGTATCGCAACGAAAACCGGCTCCCTTGTCGTTCAGGGAGTTCAGCACGATGAAGTCCAGATTCTTGCGGTTGAGCTTGTCTTCCGCATTCATCTGCTCGTTATGAGTCTCAAGGGCAAAGCCTACGAGGAGGCGCCGTTGGTGCTCTGTATCGTTCTTCAGATTGCCTAAGAAAGCGGCTATGTCGCGAGTAGGTTTCAAGTTCAAACTCATCTCCCCGGTCTTTTCACGCTTGATTTTCTCATCCGCCACTTGTTCGGGGGTGTAGTCTGCCACGGCAGCCGTCAAGATGGCGGCATCGGCATGGACAAAGGCGGCGGATGCAGCCTCGAACATCTCCTGCGCCGACTCTACCGCATGGTACTGGTGCATCGGGAAGTAAGCTGTCTCTTATACACATCTCCGAGCC
>ENA-UBDJ01001264-UBDJ01001264.1-human-gut-metagenome-genome-assembly--contig:-NODE-1264-length-11614-cov-5.037893_pt1 | contig 11614 bp, 10 predicted proteins | sample MGYA00244279_ERZ654774 | MGnify/ENA primary metagenome ERZ654774 (study PRJEB26926, sample SAMN06164701) | human gut metagenome | biome: ENVO:00009003; feature: ENVO:2100002; material: ENVO:00002003...
GATTTCTGCCTGTCTCGTGGGCTCGGAGATGTGTATAAGAGACAGATATAATGGTAACCATACGAGCTATTTATTATATTAACGTGGTGAAAATGTACACGTTGAAAGCAGGTGGGACATGCAGAAGAGAGTATTATCCCTGTTAGTAGATAATACTGCAGGTGTAACAACCAGAGTATCTGGATTATTCAGCCGCAGAGGCTATAACATCGACAGCATTACCGGAGGTGTAACAGCGGACGAGCGTTTTTCCAGAATTACCGTTGTGTGCAGCGGGGATGAACTGATTCTGGAGCAGATCACGAATCAGCTTGCCAAGCTTGTAGATGTAAGAGATATTAAGATCCTGGAGCCGGACAACAGCGTATGCCATGAATTAATGATGATCAAGGTGGCTGCGAAACCGGAGCAGAGACAGGGACTCATTTCCATAGCGGATGTTTTCCATGCGAAAGTTGCAGACGTAAGTGTGGATTCCATGATATTGGAGATGACAGGCAACCATAATAAATTGGAAGCATTTCTTGAGCTGATGGGTGATTACGAGATTCTCGAACTTGCACGTACAGGAATGACCGGTTTATCAAGAGGTTCGCAGGATGTAACCTATTTCTGATGAAAAGACCGGAAGGCTTTTCGGAATGCAGGAAATGGAAGAATATCTCAGAAACAGTACATATATAGTTTGCTAGGGGAGCATCCCTTAACGATAAATTTTTTTACGATTAGCAGGAGGAAAATAAAATGGCTAACAAGATTTTTTATCAGGAAGATTGTAATTTAAGCTTACTGGATGGTAAAAAAATTGCAATTATTGGATACGGAAGCCAGGGACATGCACATGCTCTGAACTTAAAGGATTCCGGATGTGATGTCATTATCGGTCTTTATGAAGGCAGCAAATCCTGGAAGAGAGCTGAAGAGCAGGGCTTTAAAGTATATACAGCAGCTGAAGCAGCTAAACAGGCAGATATCATCATGATTCTTATCAATGATGAATTACAGGCTAAACTTTACAAAGAATCCATCGAGCCAAACCTTGAAGAAGGCAACATGTTAATGTTTGCTCATGGTTTCAATATCCATTTCGGATGCATCAAACCACCAAAGAATGTTGATGTTACAATGATCGCTCCTAAAGCACCTGGTCACACAGTAAGAAGTGAGTATCAGGCTGGAAAAGGAACACCTTGTCTTATCGCTGTAGAGCAGGATTACACAGGAAAAGCTCAGGATCTTGCACTGGCATATGGTCTTGGAATCGGCGGAGCAAGAGCTGGTCTTCTTGAAACTACATTCCGTGTAGAGACAGAGACAGACCTCTTTGGTGAGCAGGCTGTACTTTGCGGTGGTGTTTGCGCACTTATGCAGGCAGGTTTCGAAACACTTGTTGAAGCTGGTTATGATCCAAGAAATGCATACTTTGAATGTATTCATGAAATGAAGCTGATCGTAGACCTGATTTATCAGTCAGGATTCGCAGGAATGAGATATTCTATCTCCAACACTGCTGAATATGGTGATTACATCACAGGACCTAAGATCATCACAGAAGATACAAAGAAAGCTATGAAGAAAATTCTTTCTGATATCCAGGATGGTACATTTGCAAAAGACTTCCTGCTTGATATGTCTGATGCAGGTGGACAGGTTCACTTCAAGGCTATGAGAAAACTTGCTGCTGAGCACCAGTCAGAGAAGGTTGGAGCTGAGATCAGAAAGCTTTACAGCTGGAGTGATGAGGACAAACTGATCAACAACTAATCAGTTGTCTGAGATTATAGAATAAGATAATAGAAGACCGGTACTTTCAGGTTAAGACTTGGAAGTGCCGGTCTTTTTGACTGAGGCGTCGTGCAGCAGCCAGGCATCTCTAAAATGCTACGCATTTTATCGATGTGGCGTATCCGCCACATAGTTCTAAGAATACAGAATCTCGCTCATGCGAGCATGGCTCGAATCTGTATCCTTAGAACTGCCTGGCTCTGAACGTATAACAAAAGGCGCATCTGCCATGACGGTAGCAGATGCGCCTGAAAATTCTATTCTCTATTTATAATTAAGCGATAGAGTCAACAGCTTTGGAAAGACGAGCGATCTTTCTGGAAACTGTTTTCTTGTGATAAACACCCTTGCTTCCAGCTTTGGAAATCTCAACGATTGCTGTGTGAAGAGCAGCCTTAGCAGCCTCTACATTCTTCTCAGCTACAGCTGTCTCTACTTTCTTTACAGCTGTTTTAACCTTAGATTTGATTGCTTTGTTTCTAGCAGCTTTTGTCTCTGTTACTAAAATTCTTTTCTTTGCAGATTTAATATTAGCCAATGTGTGCACCTCCAAAATATTCTATCATATGATTTTCAAATGTGATTCATGTGTTCAATAGACTCGGACACGGACGTTCTATCGAAACATACTCATTTATTCTAGTCCAACAAACGTGTTCTGTCAATACATATTTTACAAAAAAATGCTAAAAATAGGCTGTAATAAGAAAAATTATGGTTACTGTTCACTCCCGTGCCAATCACTCCGCTGATTGACACGGAGAAAAGGGAGGCTATGATGAAAAATTACAGTGTGCGTACGGATCTTGCACTTGAGGAGAAGGAACGTTTTGCATCTGACAATGTAGAAGTGCAGGGAGTTGTTCTGGAGGAAGAGTATGACGAGGAGAATGAGATCCGGCTGACCCGTGTGGTGATCGAGACGGAGAATGGAGCGAAGATCATGGGAAAACCGACAGGCATTTATCTGACACTGGAATCTCCGGATCTGGCATTGGAGGTGGAAGAAAATAGCAGGGTATTACAGGAACGGATCTGTGATTGCATCCGGGAATTGATTTTTCATAAAATTTCCTGTGAAGATGGAAAAGAATTAAAGATTCTTTTTGTCGGGCTCGGTAACAGAGCGGTGACACCGGATGCGCTTGGCCCTTATGTTGCAGATCATCTGGAGGTAAACCGGCATATGGTAAAAGAATACGGAAAATATGCGATGCGTACGGAGCAATTGATTGTTCTTAGTGCAATTGTTCCCGGCGTGATGGGACAGACGGGGATGGAAACGGCGGAGATTGTCCGTGGAATTGTCCATGAGACGAAGCCGGATCTGATCCTTGCAGTGGATGCACTTGCTGCGCGAAACAGCAGACGATTGAACCGGACGATCCAGATTGCCGATACAGGAATTCATCCGGGTTCCGGTGTTGGAAATTACAGGAACGCAATGACGGAAGAATCTCTGGGGGTTCCTGTGATTGGAATCGGAGTGCCTACGGTTGTTGATGCGGCAACGATCGTCAATGATACGATGGAAAATTTCATCACTGCACTGGAGCAGTCGCAGGCATTAAGGAGTACAGGAGAGATTTTGCGCTCTTACAGTCCGGCGGAAAAATATGAGTTTGTAAAAGAATTGATCTCCCCACATTTAAATGGAATGTTTGTGACACCAAAGGATGTGGATGAAATGGTTCATCAGATCAGTCATACGATAGCAGCGTCCTTGAATCTTCTTTTTTCTGATATAAATGCAGGAGAAAGTGAATAGAATGATAGAAATGAGCGGAAGGACTCTGCAATGCGTGTGTATAAGAAAAAAACAATCCGACGTATGAAATGGTATGGGGTGATTCTGGTTCTGTCAGGTATTCCGTTAGGAATTGGGATGGGCCGGTCATTGGAAGAGGGGAGAACATTTTTATTAGAAGAAAGTCAGATTTATGCGCAGAAATTGTACCTTCCGCTTTTTTCTTATCAGAAAGAACAGGAATCAGAAAGGGAAGAGATCTTCAGGCTTCCACTTCATGTGTGGATGCCGTTGACAGGATATCTGGAAGATCAGACAGAAAAAAGGGGAAAGGAAGAACCGGCGGAAGTATTGGAAGATGAGGAGACGATCGCATGGATTCTTCAGTGTCAGGCAAATGATGAACATACGGTAGACGAAGAGGGGAAACTGGTCGGAGCAGAGCCGGAAACTCAGGAAAGTGCTGTAGAACAGCCGGTTCCGGGAATGGATCTTTCTATTGAGCGGCTGCGTGATTTTGAATATCTGACAAGCAATCTTTATACAATAGACAGTTCTACAATGATCGGACCGGAGCAGCTTAATGTGGATGATCTTTTAAACCGGAGTATGAAGATAGATCAAAGTACAGGAGGTCCGAAAATTTTGATTTTTCATACGCATTCACAGGAAGAATTTGCCGACTCCATACCGGGTGATCCATCTACAAGCATCGTTGGGATTGGGGAATATCTGACGCAGTTATTAAATGCGGATGGGATTGAGACGCTTCATGACAGCGGAGTGTATGATATTATTAATGGGAAACTTGACCGCAGCAGAGCATATGAGAATGCAGAAAGTGCAGTACGGCCGGTTCTGGAAGCGAATCCGACGATTGAAGTTGCAATCGATCTTCACAGAGACGGTGTAAATGCGGACACACATCTGGTAACGGAAGTGAATGGAAAACCGACTGCGAAGATTATGTATTTTAATGGATTGAGCAGGACACGGACAAATGGCGATATTGCCTATTTGTATAATCCATATATCCAGGATAATCTGGCGTTCTCCTTGCAGATGCAGATTGCATCGGAACAGTATTACCCGGGATTTGCAAGGCATATTTATCTGAAAGCTTACCGTTATAATCTCCATCTGCTGCCAAAGTCTCTGTTGATCGAAGCAGGGGCGCAGACAAATACGGTGGAAGAGATGAAGAATGCAATGGAGGTGCTGGAACGGACATTAAAGCGGGTAGTTACAGAATAAACGGTTGTCGGACAGTTACAGTCCTCTCTTGTCAGAAGAAGGTTGACAGAACATATGAGCGAAAAAGAAGTTGAAAATCAGATGGTTAAATGATATCATATTTGTTGATTGACTGTATAGAACAGTTTGAGTTCGAGAAAGAAGGAGAAAGAGTAATGGCGGGAAATAATACATACGATGCAGGGAGTATCGCGGTATTGGAAGGTCTTGAGGCAGTACGGAAACGCCCGGGAATGTACATAGGAAGTGTTTCTACAAAAGGACTGAATCATCTGATCTATGAGATCGTGGATAATGCAGTAGATGAGCACCTGGCAGGATTCTGCAGTGAGATCCAGGTGACATTGGAAAAAGACGGATCTGCAACCGTTTCAGATAACGGTCGTGGAGTTCCGGTTGATATGCATCAGAAGGGTGTATCTGCGGCTCGTCTGGTTTATACGACACTCCATGCAGGTGGTAAGTTTGATGATTCTGCATATAAGACAAGTGGTGGACTTCACGGAGTAGGTTCCTCTGTTGTAAATGCTCTTTCTACTTATATGGATGTGAAGATCAGCAGGGATGGATTTGTTCATCATGACCGGTACGAGAGAGGAATCCCGGTGATCGAACTGGAAGATGGACTTCTTCCTAAGATCGGAAAGACGAGGAAGACGGGAACAACGGTAAATTTTCTGCCGGATGATACGATCTTTGAGAAGACGAAGTTCAAAGCGGAAGAGGTTAAGAGCCGTCTGCATGAGACTGCGTATCTGAATCCGAATCTGACGATCGTGTTTGATGATAAGAGAGATGGAAGTGTTGAGCACATCGTTTATCACGAACCGGAAGGAATCATTGGATTTATCCAGGATCTGAACCGTAAGAAAGAAGTACTTCATGACCCGGTTTATTTTAAAGGGGAAGCAGACGGGATTGAAGTAGAGGTAACACTGCAGTATGTGAATGAGTTTCATGAGAATGTACTTGGATTTTGTAATAATATTTATAATGCAGAGGGCGGAACACATCTGACAGGATTTAAGACAACCTTTACAACTGTCATGAACCAGTATGCGAGAGAGATAGGAATCCTAAAAGAAAAGGATGCGAATTTTACCGGTGCAGATATCCGTAACGGAATGACTGCAATTGTATCCATTAAGCACCCGGATCCGAGATTTGAGGGGCAGACGAAGACAAAGTTGGATAACCCGGATGCGGCGAAAGCAGTCAGCAAGGTGACAGGAGAAGAGATTGTTCGTTTCTTTGATCGAAATCTGGATACACTTAAGACAGTTCTTTCCAGTGCGGAGAAAGCTGCGAAGATCCGCAAGACAGAAGAGAAGGCAAAGACCAATCTCCTGACAAAGCAGAAATATTCATTTGACAGTAACGGAAAGTTGGCAAACTGTGAGAGCAGAGATCCGAAGAAGTGCGAGATCTTTATCGTCGAGGGAGATTCCGCCGGCGGTTCTGCGAAGACAGCGAGAAACAGAAATTATCAGGCAATTCTTCCGATCCGTGGTAAGATCTTAAATGTTGAGAAAGCAAGTATTGATAAGGTGCTTGCCAATGCAGAGATCAAGACGATGATCAATGCATTTGGCTGCGGATTTTCTGAAGGATACGGAAATGACTTTGATATTACAAAGTTGAGATATGATAAGATCATCATCATGGCCGATGCCGATGTCGATGGTGCACATATTTCTACCTTATTGCTCACCTTATTCTATCGCTTTATGCCGGAGCTTATTTTTGAAGGACATGTATATATTGCAATGCCGCCACTTTATAAGGCAATGCCAAAGAGTGGAGAAGAAGAGTATCTGTATGATGATAAGGCACTGGAACGTTATAGAAAGACACATACAGGTCCGTTTACACTTCAGCGTTACAAAGGTCTTGGAGAGATGGATGCGGAGCAGCTCTGGGAGACAACACTGGATCCGGAGAGACGTATGTTGAAACGAGTAGAGATTGAGGATGCCCGAATGGCTTCGAGTGTAACGGAGATGCTGATGGGAACTGAAGTACCGCCGCGTCGTAATTTTATCTATGAAAATGCGACAGAGGCAGAACTGGATATCTAAGGAGAAGAAGAATGAGTAATGAATCACAGATCATAAGGACAGAATATTCTGATCTTATGAAGAAATCTTATATTGATTATGCGATGAGTGTTATTATCGCCAGAGCACTTCCGGATGTCCGTGATGGTCTCAAGCCGGTTCAGCGTCGTACACTTTATGATATGTACGAGCTTGGTATCCGTTATGATAAGCCTTATCGTAAGAGTGCACGTATCGTCGGAGATACGATGGGTAAATATCATCCGCATGGAGACAGTTCCATCTACGATTCTCTTGTAGTAATGGCGCAGGACTTCAAGAAGGGACAGGTTCTTGTTGACGGGCACGGTAACTTTGGATCCATTGAGGGAGACGGAGCTGCTGCGATGCGTTATACAGAGGCGCGCCTTACGAAGTTCACGCAGGAAGTATGTCTGGCCGATCTAGATAAGAATGTTATTGATTTTGGCCCGAACTTTGATGAGACGGAGAAGGAACCGCTTGTGCTTCCGATGCGTGTGCCGAACCTTCTGATCAATGGTGCGGAAGGAATTGCAGTCGGTATGGCGACAAGTATCCCGACACATAATCTCTGCGAAGTGGTCGATGCGGTCAAGGCATATATGAAGAATGACAAGATCACTACAAAGCAGCTGATGAAATATATCAAAGGACCGGATTTCCCGACCGGAGGAATTGTGGTCAATAAGGATGATCTTCCGGCAATCTATGAGAGCGGACAGGGGAAGATCAAGCTGCGTGGAAAAGTGGAAGTGGAAGAGCTCAAAGGCGGTAAGAAGCAGCTTGTGATCACAGAGATCCCATACACAATGATCGGAGCCGGAATCGGAAAGTTCTTAAACGATGTCTGCAATCTTGTGGAATCCAAGAAGACGACAGATATCGTTGATATTTCAAACCAGTCTTCAAAAGAAGGAATCCGTATCGTGATCGAATTGAAGCGTGGTGCGGATGTTGAGAACCTGAAGAACATGCTTTATAAGAAGACACGTCTGGAAGATACATTTGGCGTAAATATGCTGGCAGTTGCGAATGGCAGACCGGAGACTTTAAGTCTGAAACAGATCATAGAACATCATGTGGATTTCCAGTTTGAGCTTGCGACGAGGAAATATACAACTTTGCTTGGCAAAGAGCGGGAGAAGAGTGAAGTTCAGGAAGGTCTGATCAAAGCATGTGATGTGATCGACCTGATCATTGAGATTTTACGAGGAAGTAAATCTGTAAAAGATGCGCGTGCCTGTCTGGTAAACGGTGAGACGGAAAACATTAAGTTCAAGTCTGCGATTTCCAAAAAGATGGCGGCAATGCTCCGTTTTACAGAACGTCAGGCAACGGCAATTCTGGAGATGCGTCTTTATCGTCTGATCGGTCTGGAGATTGAAGCACTTCAGAAAGAACATGAGAAGACATTAGAAAATATTGCCCGTTATGAAGATATTTTAAATAACTATGATTCCATGGCAGGCGTGATCATGGAAGAGCTTGACAGTTATAAAAAAGAATTCGGAAGAAAGCGTCGTACCGTTGTGGAGAATGCAGAAGAAGCTGTTTTTGAAGAGAAGAAGATTGAAGAGCAGCAGGTCGTCTTTCTGATGGATCGTTTTGGTTACGCGAAGACAGTGGATACCGGAGTCTATGAGAGGAATAAAGAAGCTGCAGACAAAGAAAATAAATACATTGTGCATTGTATGAACATTGGAAAACTCTGTCTGTTTACAGATGAAGGCAAGATGCATCAGGTGAAGGTGCTTGATCTTCCACATGGAAAGTTCAGAGACAAAGGGATTCCGATTGATAATGTAAGTAATTATTCAAGCAGTGAAGAACAGATTGTTATGATCTGTGAAGAAGAGCAGATGCGTTATTCAAAATTATTGTTTGCAACAGCACAGGGAATGATCAAGCGTGTGGATGGAAGTGAGTTCCAGGTATCCAAGCGCACGATCGCGGCAACAAAGCTGCAGGAAGAAGACAGGCTTGTCGCAGTGAAGGTTGTGACGGAGTATCAGAATGTTGTCCTTCAGACGAAGAACGGATATTTCCTGAGGTTTTTATCTGCGGATGTTCCGGAGAAGAAAAAAGCAGCTGTCGGTGTCAGAGGAATTAAGCTTCAGAAGAAGGATGAATTAGAAGAAGTTTATCTTTTTGAAGAAGGAACAGAGACGAAGATTACTTATGGAGAAAAGACAGTTTCACTGAACCGCCTGAAACTGGCGAAACGGGATGGAACAGGAACCAAAAGCCGCTAGAAGTCTTGCCGGAAGCGGAGACGGTGAAGAAAGAGAAAGTTAAGGGGGATTTCTAAGGTATTGTAAGAAAATGTGCAAAAACCCCTTGATTTCCTCAAAGAAAAGTGCTAGAGTAAATATAGTTACATAAGGAATTGGCAGAAGAGTGGACGAAAGTTCACTCTTCTTTGGTGATATGGAGAATTCTTTATGAATCAGATCACAAACTATATTATAGAAGAAAAGGAGTTTGACGCAGCGTGTCCAGAAGAGAAGATTATGAACAGCAGACAGAAGCACTTCTCGAGCCTATCGTAGAGGAACTCGGGTTTGAGCTGGTAGATGTAGAATATGTGAAAGAAGGAGGTACCTGGTACCTTCGCGCGTATATTGACAAACCAGGCGGAATTGCCGTGGATGACTGTGAGGCAGTCAGCAGGAGATTCTCCGATATCCTTGATGAGAAGGATTATATTGAAGACTCCTATATCTTTGAAGTAAGTTCTCCGGGACTTGGAAGACCACTTAAGAAAGAGAAGGATTTCAAGAGAAATCTTGGAGAAGAAGTAGAGATCCGCACATACCGTGCAATCGACCGACAGAAAGAGTTCGTCGGAATTTTAAAGAGTTATGATGAGAATACAGTGACCATCACATACGAAGATGAGACAGAGCAGACATTTGACAGAAAAGAAATCGCTTTGATCCGTCAGGCTTTGGATTTTTAATTTAGGAGGAAAGAAAAATGAACACAGAATTACTCGAAGCATTGGATATTCTTGAAAAAGAGAAAAACATCAGCAAGGATGTCATGTTGGAGGCCATTGAGAATTCACTTTTAAGTGCATGTAAGAACCATTTCGGAACATCCGATAATATTAAGATCGTTATGGACCGCAACACATGTGACTACTCTGTATACGCAGAGAGAGAAGTTGTTGAAGAAGTATTTGATCCTGCAATCGAGATCAGTCTTGAGGATGCAGAGAAGATCAATCCGGCACTTCATATCGGAGATATCGCACAGGTTGAGCTTCATTCCAAGGAATTCGGACGTATTGCAACACAGAATGCAAAGAACCTGATTCTTCAGAAGATCAGAGAAGAAGAGCGCAAGGCAGTATTTGATCAGTATTTCGAGAAAGAAAAGGATATCGTAACAGGTATCGTACAGCGTTATATTGGCAAGAATATCAGTGTGAATCTTGGAAAAGCAGATGCAATCCTTACAGAGAACGAACAGGTGAAAGGAGAGCATTTCGAGCCGACAGAGCGTATTAAGCTTTATATCGTAGAAGTTAAGAACACACCAAAGGGACCAAAGATCCTTGTATCCCGTACACATCCGGAACTTGTAAAACGTCTGTTTGAATCAGAGGTTGCAGAGGTAAAGGACGGAACAGTTGAGATCAAGAGCATTGCCCGTGAGGCTGGTTCCCGTACAAAGATGGCTGTATGGTCTAACGATCCGAATGTTGATCCGGTCGGAGCTTGTGTTGGTATGAACGGTGCAAGAGTAAATGCAGTCGTAAAAGAGCTTCGTGGTGAAAAGATTGATATCATTAACTGGGATGAGAATCCGGCACTTCTGATTGAGAATGCACTCAGCCCGGCGAAAGTTATTTCTGTTATGGCTGATCCGGATGAGAAGGTTGCAGGAGTTATCGTTCCTGATTATCAGCTTTCTCTTGCAATCGGTAAAGAAGGACAGAATGCAAGACTTGCAGCCCGTCTGACAGGATACAAGATCGATATCAAGAGTGAGACACAGGCAATTGAGTGTGGAGATCTTCCGGAGAACTACATGGAGCAGATGGGTATGGTCGGAGAAGAAGGCTATACAGTCGGAGAAGAGGAAGAAGAGTACGATGATGTTCCGGCAGATGCAGCTGATGAAGACGGAGCAGATGAGATTGAATTCGTTGAGACAGACGAAGAGTAAGATCTGAGGGAGTGAATTGTTTGGCAGTAAAGAAGAAAGTACCTATGCGTAAATGTGTAGGCTGCGGCGAGATGAAACCAAAGAAGGAACTGATTCGGATCCTCAGAACAGAGGAAGAAGAATTTGTCATTGACACAACCGGAAAGAAAAACGGACGTGGAGCGTATCTCTGTCCGCAGAAGGCATGTTTTGAGCAGGCTGTGAAGAACAGAGGACTGGAGCGTTCCTTTAAGCAGGCAATACCGCAGGAAGTATATGAACGGCTGGAAAAGGAGATGGATGAGATTGGCTAGAGATAAAGTACTGTCTCTGATCAGTCTGGCAACGAAAGCGGGGCGCTGCGCAAGCGGTGAATTTATGACAGAAGGACAGACAAAGTCCGGAAGAGCAAGCCTTGTAGTTGTTGCAGAAGACGCTTCAGATAATACAAAGAAAAAATTCCGTGATATGTGTAAATTTTATAAAGTTCCAATGATAGTTTACGGAGATAAAGATACCTTGGGGCATGCGATGGGAAAACAATTCCGTGCATCTCTGGCGATATTGGACGAAGGATTTGCAAAAGGAATATTAAAAG
>ENA-UBDJ01001272-UBDJ01001272.1-human-gut-metagenome-genome-assembly--contig:-NODE-1272-length-11537-cov-3.228357_pt1 | contig 11537 bp, 9 predicted proteins | sample MGYA00244279_ERZ654774 | MGnify/ENA primary metagenome ERZ654774 (study PRJEB26926, sample SAMN06164701) | human gut metagenome | biome: ENVO:00009003; feature: ENVO:2100002; material: ENVO:00002003...
TTTCTGCCTGTCTCGTGGGCTCGGAGATGTGTATAAGAGACAGAGCCTCTGTCAAACCTGGATGCAAAACTTCGTGTACAGATGCGTACCGAGATTTCCAAACTGCATGAGAGACTGGGCGCTACCATCATCTACGTAACACATGACCAGACCGAGGCTATGACACTTGGTACCAGAATCGTTGTTATGAAAGACGGAGTTGTTCAGCAGGTAGATACCCCGCAGAACCTGTACAACGCACCGGGCAACCTGTTCGTTGCAGGATTCATCGGATCTCCGCAGATGAACTTCCTGGATGCAAAAGTAAAAGTTAACGGAAACGACGTTACTCTTACTGTTGGTAAATACAACATGAAACTGCCGGCTTCCAAAGCAAAAGCTGTTATCGACGGCGGATATGACGGAAAGACCGTTGTTATGGGTATCCGTCCTGAGAACGTACATGATTCTCAGATGTTCATCGAAACTTCCAAAGACAGCGTAGTTGAGTGCAAGATCAACGTATACGAGCTGTTAGGTGCAGAAGTTTACCTGTACTTCGATTGCGAAGGCTTCCCAATGACAGCCCGCGTAGATCCTCGTACAACTGCAAGAAGCGGTGATACCGTTAAATTTGCTCTGGATATGGAGAAAGTTCATCTGTTCGACAAAGAGACAGAGATCACCATTACCAACTAATCCATATGAACATCAGCGCGTATGCGCAAACATAGAGAAAAGGATCGGCATCCGTTCGGATGCCGGTCCTTTTTGCATATGCACCGCCCTCCTTTTGCGAAGCAAAAAATAGTTGCCAATGAGAAAAAAATAAGCTATAGTTATAGATAAGACGCACCCTGGAGTAAAATACGCCAGGAGAAAGGAAGTGGCAGATTTGGTATCAAGTCAGGTATTACAGAAAACCCTTGATGAATTAAGAAATATTACAAGAATTGATTTATGTGTGACGAATACGGATGGTGTTCTGCTGGTGACCACATTCCCGGAAACCGCGATTGATGCAGAAAGCATCCGTTCTTTTGTATTATCCGCTGCGGACAGCCAGATTGTACAGGAATATCATTATTTTAAAGTATATGACAACCAGAATGTGGAGTATATTCTGATTTCTAAAGGAAGCAGCGACGATGCATATATGATCGGAAAGGTTGCCGTATGTGAGATTCAGAATCTTATCATTGCATACAAAGAGCGTCTGGACAAAAACAACTTTATCCAGAACCTTCTTCTCGACAATCTTCTTCTGGTGGATGTCTACAACCGCGCGAAAAAGCTTCGCATCGACACAGATGTGCGCCGCGTTGTTTACATGGTAGAGACGAAGCTGGAAAAAGACATCAGCGCACAGGAGACAGTAAAGAGCCTCTTTGCTTCAAGACCGAGAGATTTCATCACCGCAGTCGATGAGAAGAGCATTATCATTGTAAAAGAACTGAAGGATACCGACACCTTCGAGGATATGAACCAGACCGCAAGAATGCTGGTTGATATGCTGAATGCAGAGGCAATGTCCCAGGTACGTGTTTCTTACGGAAATCCGGTCAGCGAGATTAAGAGTGTTTCGCGTTCCTACAAAGAAGCGAAGATGGCGCTTGAGGTAGGAAAAATTTTCTACGCAGACAAAAACGTGGTACCATACAACAACCTCGGCATCGGCCGTCTGATCTATCAGCTCCCGATTCCGCTGTGCGAAATGTTTATGACCGAAGTCTTCGGCGAAAATCTGCCGGATACGTTCGATGAGGAAACACTGACCACAATCAATAAATTTTTTGAAAATAACCTGAATGTGTCCGAGACATCCCGTCAGCTCTATGTACACAGAAATACTCTGGTGTACCGTCTGGAGAAGCTCGAGAAGAGCACAGGACTCGACATTCGTAAATTTGACGATGCGCTGACCTTTAAAATTGCCATGATGGTCGTAAGCTACATGACGTATATGAACAACAGCGAAAATCTGTAAAACCGTTCAGAGCCGTACAGGATTGCGGGAGTGCAAAGCACGGAGCAATCCGGGTATCGAAGGGGTCAAAAGACTTTTTGACCCTGACATTTTATCAACAACAAGAGGAGAGGAACGACATGATTGAATTACTGAACACAGGTGCATACCTTGTCAACGGAATCGATATCATCCCGGATACAGAAGAAGGCCGCGCGGAACTCAAAGCGCGTACCGGCGCTGTGCCGTGTCCGGCGGATGCTGCAAAAGAAACCATTGCCTATGGAATCTTAAAAGACCACAATGTTTCCGGCAACATGGAAAATCTGCAGATCAAATTTGACAAACTTACATCGCATGACATTACTTTTGTTGGAATCATTCAGACCGCGCGCGCGTCAGGACTGGAAAAATTCCCGGTACCGTACGTGCTGACCAACTGCCACAACTCCCTTTGCGCAGTCGGCGGAACCATCAACGAAGATGACCACATGTTTGGTCTTACCTGTGCGAAAAAGTACGGCGGCGTCTATGTACCGCCTCATCAGGCAGTAATTCATCAGTTTGCCCGCGAGATGCTTGCCGGCGGCGGAAAAATGATCCTCGGATCCGACTCCCACACCCGTTACGGTGCACTCGGAACCATGGCCATGGGCGAGGGCGGACCGGAGCTGGTAAAACAGCTTCTCTCCAAAACATATGATATCGCTATGCCGGGAGTGATCGCAATTTACATGACAGGCGCACCGCAGCCGGGCGTAGGACCGCAGGATATTGCACTTGCCATCATCGGTGCAGTCTTTGCAAATGGTTACGTAAAGAACAAAGTTATGGAGTTCGTAGGACCTGGCGTATCTTCCTTAAGCGCAGATTACCGGATCGGTGTGGACGTTATGACAACCGAGACAACGTGTCTGTCCTCCATCTGGAGAACCGATGAGAAGATCAGCGAGTTCTATCAGATCCACGGCAGAAGCGCAGATTACAAAGAGCTGAATCCTGGCGCGGTTGCTTACTATGACGGCGTTGTAAAAGTAGAACTCGACAAGATCAAACCGATGATCGCGATGCCGTTCCATCCGAGCAATGTTTATACCATTGAAGAGCTGAAAGCAAACCTCGATGACATCCTGAACGATGTAGAGAAGAAGGCAGCCATCAGCCTCGACGGAAAAGTTCCGTTCACTCTGAAAAATAAAGTACACGACGGAAAACTCCTGGTAGACCAGGGAATCATCGCAGGATGCGCCGGCGGCGGATTTGAGAACATCTGCGACGCAGCCGATATCCTGAAAGGCCACAGCATTGGCGACGATGCGTTCACCTTAAGTGTTTACCCGGCAAGTACCCCGATCTATATGGAGCTGGCAAGAAACGGAAAACTGGCAGATCTTTTGGAAACTGGTGCGATCGTAAAAACCGCATTCTGCGGACCGTGCTTCGGCGCAGGCGATACTCCGGCAAACAATGCGTTCTCAATCCGTCATACAACAAGAAACTTCCCGAACAGAGAAGGTTCCAAGCTGCAGAACGGTCAGATTTCTTCTGTTGCATTGATGGATGCCCGTTCGATTGCGGCAACAGCGGCAAACAAAGGATTCCTGACACCGGCGACAGCAATGGATGTCGAGTACAAGGGACAGAAATATCACTTTGATCAGAACATTTATGCAAATCGTGTATTTGACAGCAAGGGCGTGGCAGATCCAAGTGTAGAGATCAAGTTTGGTCCGAATATCAAAGACTGGCCGGAAATGTCAGCACTTCCACAGAATCTGGTTCTTAAGGTTGTATCTGAGATCCACGATCCTGTTACGACAACAGATGAACTGATTCCGTCCGGTGAGACTTCTTCTTATCGTTCGAATCCGCTGGGACTGGCAGAATTTGCACTTTCCAGAAAAGATCCTGCATATGTAGGACGCGCCAAAGAAGTACAGGCAGCACAGAAGGCGATCGAAGCAGGAAAATGTCCGCTTGAGGTGCTGGAAGAATTAAAACCGGTCATGGCGAAGGTTCAGGAGAAATTCCCACAGGTCGGAGAAGGAAATGTAGGAGTCGGAAGTACGATCTTTGCAGTGAAACCGGGAGACGGTTCTGCACGTGAACAGGCTGCATCCTGCCAGAAAGTACTGGGCGGATGGGCAAACATTGCCAACGAGTATGCTACAAAACGTTATCGTTCAAACCTGATCAACTGGGGAATGCTGCCGCTTCTGACAGATGCGGATGACAAAGCACTTCCATTTAAGAATGATGACTATATCTTCATTCCGGATGTGAGAAACGCAGTAGAAGAAAAGGCAGATGTGATCAAGGCCTATGTTGTAGGAGATGAACTGAAAGAAGTAGAGTTCCGTCTGGGTGATCTGACAGATGCCGAAAGAGAGATTATTTTGAAGGGCTGTCTGATCAATTACTATAGAGGTTAGAGATTAAACAGATGAAAAAATCAGGGAGAAACAAAAAATCTCCCTGATTTTTTATTTTCCATGCAACAAAACTTCACTTGAAAGACTCTTATGTGTGACAAAAGAGTTATTGTGAACAGTAACACAAACAAAAAAGAAAGAGAGGGGATGCGGATGTACGATTATCAAAAAAGTGCGGAAGCAGTTCTGATACGACGTGCAAAGCGCGGGGACGTCAAAGCGTTTTCGGAGTTGTATTCCAGAATCTATGTGGAACTTTATAAATTTGCACTCTATACTCTGAAGCATCCGCAGGAGGCGGAGGATGCAGTCAGTGATACTGTGGTGACAGCTTATGAAAAGATATCCAGTCTCAAAAAGGAGGAGTCTTTCAGAAGCTGGATCTTTACCATATTGAGCAATCATTGTAAGAACCAGTTTCGCAAGAGAAACCAGACACATGAGCTGGATGAGACTTATCCATCAAAAGAGTCAGACTATGCTGTCTCACAGGATGTAAAGAGTGCATTCTGGAAACTGGATGATGAAGAGCGCCTGATTGTTTCATTTTCAGTATTTGGAGGATACCAAAGTGATGAGATCGGTCAGATGCTGGATATGAATCCGGTTACGGTTCGTTCCAGAAAAAAGAGGGCCCTGGAGAAGATGCGAGTGGTTCTTCAGGAAGTGGAGGTATAAGGATGGAAAATAAAAGAGACAGACATTTTACAGAAGAGGAAATAAAAGACAAGATTGTGCAGTCAGCAGAGGGGATGGAAGTGCCTGATTCTTTAAAACCTGAGAATATTGAAAAGAAACTGGCACAGAAAAAGAAAAAACGGACACCGGTTTATGGAATTGTGGCAGCAGCGGCATGTTGTTGTCTTGTTGTGGGGGCAGTTGCACTTTCCGGACGTGGAATGATGCAGGATAAGGAAGCACAAAAAGCAGCGGAAAAGGCTGCAGACGATACAGTCGCTGAGTCGACTGCTGCGTTGGCAAGTGCGAAGGATTATGATCAGATTTACAAGTACGTTCAGGCAGCGGCAGAAGAGGAAGAGATCATGTATGGCACAGGGGGAGCTGATGGAGCGGCTCTTTATACAGGGGAGAAAGCAGTCGCTGATCAGGCTGTATCACATTCCGATACGAATGTGCGGACAGAGGGGGTCGGTGAAGGTGATGTCGTCAAGACGGACGGAAAGTATCTGTATATCATGAGCATGGATAAGGTGCAGATCCTGAATGTTGAATCTGAAGAGATGAAGCAAGTAGGAACCATTTCCATGGATGCAAATGATTATCTGATCGAGATTTATTTAAAAGATGAAAAACTGGTCTGTGTGTATGCGAGAACCACCGATGAGACAGACAGTCAGGGAGTTGTCAGAAGTGTGACACATACCGTGGCGGAAGTTTTTGATGTGAGCAATCCGGAAAAGCCAAAATCTTTGGGAGAGATGTCACAGAGCGGAAGTTTCCATACTATGCGTGTATCCGGAGATTACGTGTATCTGCTTAGTACGTTCTATGCCGATATTTCCGGGTCAAAGAATGATGTCAGCAGTTATGTACCGGAAGTGCAGGGGAAAGTGATGGACAGCAGTTATATTTTACTTCCGCAGCAGGAAAAGGGACGAGTTTATACAGTAGTGACTTCATTCAGTCTGAAAGACCCGACAGAGCAGATCGATCATCTGGCATTCTTCGGAGATGGCAGTCAGTGCTATGTAAGTGAGAATAATATTTATGTGTATGACACAATCTATGACGCAAAAGTCTCTCCGGTGACACAGACAGAGATTCGAAAAGTTTCTTATAAAAATGGAGAGCTGGATGGAACGGGCGATGTTGTGATCGATGGTATGGTCAATGATTCTTTTAGTATTGATGAATACAACGGATATCTGCGGGTTGTGACCACAATCCGTGAAAATGATGATACATCCGGCGGTGTGAATCCATTACTGAGGACGGATAGTGCAAGCAATACAGGCAGTCAGGGAGCAGATTCTACAAATGCACTTTATATTTTAGATAAAGACTTGAAAGAAACAGGAAAACTGGATAATCTGGCAGAAGATGAAAGAGTATATTCAGCAAGATTTATGGGAGATACCTGTTATTTTGTAACTTACAAGCAAGTTGATCCACTCTTTTCCGTAGATCTGTCTGATCCGAAAAAGCCGAAAGTACTGGGCGAACTGAAGATACCGGGATTTTCTGATTATCTGCATCCGTATGGAGACGGGCTGCTTCTTGGAATCGGAATGGATGTGGAGGAAGATGGGACAACAGTGAATGGCGTAAAACTGTCTATGTTCGATATTTCGGATCCGAAAGACGTAAAAGAAGTTGCGAAAACAGTGCTGGAGGAGTGCTATTCAACAGATGTATCCTATAATTATCGGGCAGCGTTTGTAGATACGGAGAAGAACCTGATTGGATTCCCGGGATACAAGAACCAGCAGGAATACTACATTTATTCCTATGATAAAGAAAAAGGGTTTACTTGTGTATTTGAGAAAAAGTTGAGCGGATATTCAGAAGTGAGAGGCTTGTACGCGGGAGAAAGATTTTATCTGGTGACAGAGGCGACAGTGGAGTCTTACAGATTGGATAATTTTGAAAAAGTGGATGATGTGGTGTTGTAAGAGGAGATAATTTCAAAGGCCAGATATCAAGGTATACTTGCTGTACTTGATATCTGGTCTTTTATGTATGAAATTTTTTAGAGGATCTTTATGAAAATTTAATTGTATCCTCAAAAAATTTCAAGTATAATAAAATTCATCTTGAAAGGAATCCCTTTCAATTTTCAAATATGGCAAAGAATTGCCATTCAAAAGTTATTCCCAGATAAAGAGTAAAGAGATGGATAAAAGAATAGAGGGAGTTTGTCTGTATTTGCGATTGTGAAACATCGCGTCAAAAGATATAATAAAATCAAAGATATAGATACATACTCGCCGAAATATTCTGGTTTCCATCAGAACAAAGGAGGAGTGTGTATGAAGAAAGAAAAAACAACACAATTTTTAATGAAGCCAAAAGTAGATTTCTGTTTTAAAGAACTGATGGAAGATGAAGAGGTGCGCAATGCATTTCTGGCAGCAGTACTTGGGATCAATCTGGAAGAAATCGTTGAGAGCAGGATTTTGCCGTCCCACCTGCGTCAGAAAGACAAAGCTGATAAACTGGGGATTCTGGATGTACGGGTATTGCTAAATAATAAGGAGCAGATTGATATTGAAATCCAGGTGACATCCAGTGAATACTGGGCAGAACGCACGTTGTTCTATCTGGGGAAGATGTTTACCGATCAATTAAAACCAGGAGAAGACTATCAGAAATTAGAAAAATGTATTCATATCGGGATTTTGAATTTTACCATGTTTGAAGATGAAGAATATTACTCCTGTTTTCACTTCTGGTCAGATCAGGGGAGAAAGATGTACAGTGATAAAGTTGAGATCCACACATTGGAACTCCCGAAACTGGCAAAATATGAGTATCCGGAGACAGAGCTGCTGAAATGGCTTCAGTTTATCAATGCAGAAACCAAGGAGGAATTTGAAATGGCAGCGGAAAAAAGCGAATATATTAAGAAGGCGTATGAGGATCTGAACCGGATCAGTGCAGATGAAGAAAAGCGTCTAGAATATGAAGCAAGAGAGCGTGCGATTCGAGATCACCAGTACTTTTCTACGGTTTATAAAAACACTGGATTGAAAGAAGGCAGAAGGGAAGGCAGAAGACAGGCAACTGTAGAATTATTACAGGAAATGGGAATGGAAAAAGAATGCGTGTGTGCAAAGGTACAGGAAAAGTTCCAGCTTTCTTTCCAAGAGGCTGAGCAGGAAGTAGAAAAATATTGGAAATAATAGCGGTAGCTTTTTTGTTTTTAAAACTGGCATGGTTAAAAACGTTAAAACTGGATGTTTAAGAAAAGCCAATCTTAATGTAGTATTCATATAAAAATGATAGCAATTAAGAGGAGGTACAGCAAATGAGTGCAGAAAGATATGAGCTCAACAAGCAGTTAGCACAGATGTTAAAAGGCGGAGTGATCATGGATGTGACAACACCGGAACAGGCAAGGATTGCAGAGGAGGCGGGAGCATGTGCAGTGATGGCGCTGGAAAGGATTCCGGCTGATATCCGTGCAGCGGGCGGAGTATCCAGAATGAGTGATCCGAAGATGATCAAGGAAATTCAGGAAGCAGTATCCATTCCAGTTATGGCAAAATGCAGGATCGGACATTTTGTTGAAGCACAGATATTAGAGGCAATCGAAATTGATTATATCGATGAGAGTGAAGTACTTTCTCCGGCAGATGATGTTTATCATATTAATAAACGCAAATTCCAGGTACCATTTGTATGTGGTGCAAGAGATTTGGGAGAAGCGCTTAGAAGGATCAATGAAGGAGCTTCTATGATCCGTACAAAGGGAGAGCCGGGAACAGGAGATGTGATACAGGCAGTCAGACATATGAGAATGATGAAGCGGGAAATTGCAAAACTGGTCTCCATGAGGGAGGATGAGCTGTTTGAGGAAGCAAAGGCCCTAAATGTGCCGTATGAATTGGTTGAATATGTACATCATAACGGACGTATTCCTGTTGTAAACTTCGCGGCGGGAGGCATCGCAACTCCGGCGGATGCGGCGCTGATGATGCAGCTTGGTGCAGAAGGCGTATTTGTGGGATCTGGTATTTTTAAGTCAGGAGATCCGAGAAAGCGGGCAGAAGCAATTGTAAAAGCGGTAACAAACTTTGAAGACTACAGGATGCTGGCAGAGCTTTCTGAGGATCTGGGAGAGGCAATGGTAGGAATTAATGAACAGGAGATAGAACTTTTGATGGCGGAAAGGGGCAGATAGAATGAAGATCGCAGTACTTGCAGTACAGGGAGCATTTGCGGAACATCGGAAGAAAATAGAAGACCTGGGAATAGAATGTATGGAACTCCGCAAAAAAGAGGACCTGATGAAACCGTTTGATGGATTGATCCTTCCCGGAGGTGAGAGTACTGTGCAGGGAAAACTTCTGAAAGAGCTGGACATATATCAGATATTGAAGCAGAAAATCGAAGAAGGACTGCCGGTGCTGGCAACTTGTGCCGGCCTGATCCTTCTGGCGGAAAATTTGACAAATGACCGGAATATTTATTTTGCAACATTGCCGGCAGCGGTGAAAAGAAACGGTTATGGCAGACAGCTTGGAAGTTTCCGTACAGTACAGGAAATGAAGGGAATCGGGAAAATACCGATGACATTTATAAGAGCTCCATATATTGAAAAAGTTGGAAAAGGAGTAGAAGTTCTTGCGGCAGTAGATGATCGGATCGTGGCAGTAAAATACGGGACACAGTTTGGGCTGGCATTTCATCCGGAATTAGATCAGGACAACAGAATACATGAAATGTTTCTGGATACGGTTAAAGCAGCCATACAAAACAATGAGTCTGCTATAAAATAAATCTATAACAGGATATTCTCAATCTATATTGGACAAATAAATCCTACTATGTTAATATGATTACAAGGAATTAAGAAAGAAACAGATTCCAAAGAAGGAGGAAATAGAAATGGCAGATATCAGAGATTCTAAAAACTGGGGATTTGAGACAAAACAATTACACATTGGACAGGAACAGGCAGATCCGGTTACAGATGCAAGAGCAGTCCCGATCTATGCAACAACCTCTTATGTATTTCACGACTCACAGCATGCGGCAGACCGCTTCGGACTCCGTGATGCAGGAAATATATATGGAAGACTGACAAATCCGACACAGGATATTTTCGAACAACGGATTGCAGCATTAGAAGGCGGTGTGGCAGCGCTGGCTGTAGCATCCGGTGCGGCAGCAATTGCCTATGCATTTCAGGCACTTGCAAAGGCGGGAGAGCATATTGTGGCATCCAAGACCATCTACGGCGGCACATACAATCTTCTGGCGCATACTCTTCCGCTCACAAACGATGTGACAACAACGTTTGTGGACCCTGAGAAAGAAGGATCTTTTGAGGCAGCCATTCAGGAAAATACAAAAGCGATATTTGTAGAGACACTTGGAAATCCGAATTCAAATCTGATAGATCTGGAGAAGGTGGCAGAAATCGCGCACAGACACAATATTCCGTTGGTAGTAGATTCTACATTTGCAACACCGTATCTGATCCGTCCGATCGAACATGGTGCAGATTTGGTGATTCACTCTGCAACGAAATTTATCGGCGGTCATGGAACAGCGATTGGAGGCGTGATCGTTGACAGTGGAAAGTTTGACTGGAAGGCATCCGGTAAATATCCGTGGATCTCAGAAGCCAATCCGAGTTATCATGGTATATCGTTTACAGACGCAGTGGGAGCAGCGGCATTTGTCACTTATATTCGTGCGGTGATTCTGCGTGATACCGGAGCAACGATTTCACCGTTCCATTCCTTTATCTTCCTGCAAGGGCTAGAGACATTATCTCTGCGTGTGGAGCGGCATGTGAGCAATGCGCTGAAGATTGTGGAGTATCTTGCGAATCATCCGCAGGTAGAGGCTGTACACCATCCGTCACTGGAAACGGAGTCAACCCATGAATTATATAAAAGATATCTCCCGAACGGAGGCGGCTCTATCTTTACTTTTGAGATTAAGGGAGATGCGCAGACGGCCCAGGCATTTATCGATCATCTGTCTATTTTTTCCCTGCTGGCAAACGTAGCAGACGTGAAATCTCTGGTGATCCATCCGGCAACCACCACTCACAGCCAGTGTACCGAGGAAGAATTGTTAGATCAGGGAATCAAACCAAACACGATCCGGCTTTCCATCGGAATTGAAAAAGCAGAAGATCTGATCGCAGATCTTGATGCGGCATTTAAAGGGGTAAAATAATGGATATTGATGTTTTAGCGATAGCGGCAGTGGCGATTACAGTAGTTCTGTTTGTACTGCTGTCCTATCTGGGAAGAAAAAAGAATGTGGATTTCGGAATACTGACAATACTGGCCCTTGTATTCGGTATCGTGATCGGAATCATATTTAAGGGACATGTGGAGCTGACAGCGGTTTTCGGAAGAATCTATACAAACCTGATTTCGGCGCTGGTTATTCCTTTGCTGTTTGTAAGTATTATCTCCAGTATTTCGTCACTGGATCTGTCTCTTATACACATCTCC
>ENA-UBDJ01001277-UBDJ01001277.1-human-gut-metagenome-genome-assembly--contig:-NODE-1277-length-11503-cov-4.657844_pt1 | contig 11503 bp, 10 predicted proteins | sample MGYA00244279_ERZ654774 | MGnify/ENA primary metagenome ERZ654774 (study PRJEB26926, sample SAMN06164701) | human gut metagenome | biome: ENVO:00009003; feature: ENVO:2100002; material: ENVO:00002003...
ATCTCATTCATTACTTCTTCTGCTTCTGTATAGATGAGATTTTCTTTCTTTGATAATTTTATAATTGCTTCTTTTATCATTTCTTAATTCTCCTTCAATGCTTTTGCATAGTTAATAAAATTCTCTATCATCTGAAGTCCCTGCGGTGTCATCACAGATTCCGGATGAAACTGTAACCCAAAGATTGGATATTCTTTGTGTTCCATCGCCATGATCTCGTTGTCCTCGCTTCGCGCTGTCACAATCAGTTCTTCCGGTAGTGTCTCTTCCTTAACTGCGAGTGAATGATATCTTGCCACCTGGATTGGAAGTGTCAGATTCTGAAAGAGGACACTGTCTGTCTTTACGTCTTTCAGCTGTGATGTCTTCCCATGCATCAGCTGTCCGGCGTGACTTACCGTTGCTCCGAACGCTTCTGCCATTGCCTGATGTCCGAGACATACCCCGAGCATCGGGATCTTTCCTTTCAGCTTCTGAATTGCTTCGATACAGATTCCGGCATCAGAAGGTTTTCCCGGCCCCGGTGAGATTACCAGCGCCTCGGGCGCAAGTTCCAGAATTTCTTCCGGTGTGATTTGATCATTTCGTATTACTTTCACTTCTGAATCAATCTGATCTTTTTGCATGTCACCTCTTTCTGATTCTACTCCTGCGATAAACTGATACAGGTTATATGTAAAGCTGTCATAATTATCAAGTAATAGTATCATTCCAATCCTCCTTTCGCAGTTTCCACTGCCTGAAGCACTGCCCCAGCCTTATTTAAACACTCCTGGAATTCATTTTCCGGGATACTGTCTGCTACGATTCCGGCTCCTGACTGTACACGAATGTATCCATTTTTCTTATAAGCAAGACGGATGGAAATGCATGTATCTACATTTCCTGCAAAATCGAGATAGCCGACTGCCCCTCCGTAGATGCCTCTTTTCTCCTGTTCAAGTTCTGCGATAATCTCACATGCGCGGATCTTCGGTGCTCCGGAAAGCGTTCCTGCCGGGAGAATCGCATCTACTACGTCCAGCGCATCTTTGTCTTCCCGAATTTTCCCTGTCACGGTGGAACCGATATGCATCACATGAGAATATCTCTGGATTTCCATATATTTATCAACTTTAACTGTTCCCGGCTGGCTGATCTTGCCGACATCATTTCGCCCAAGATCTACAAGCATGTTGTGCTCTGCAAGTTCTTTCTCGTCTGCAAGTAGCTCTTTCTCCAATTCCTTATCTTCCTCTTCGGTCACTCCTCGCTTCCTTGTACCGGCAAGAGGAAAAGTGCACACCTGTCCGTTTTCTAACTTCGCCAGTGTTTCCGGTGAAGCCCCTGCCACTTCAATATCATCACTTGAAAAGTAGAACATATACGGAGATGGATTCGAGGTTCGAAGCACCCGGTAGGTATCAAAAAGACTTCCTTTTGCCTTCGCTGTCAGCGGATTGGATAAAACGACCTGGAAAATATCACCTTCATAAATGTATTCCTTAGCTTTCTCAACCATCTTGCAATAATCTTCTTTATCCACTCCCGGATGGAACTCTTCTTCTAAAACAAGTGGTCGGAAATCTGCCTGCGCCCCGCTTCGGATCAATCGTTCCATCTCTTCTAATTCCTGCTTCGCGTTCGTATAATTATCTTCCAGATCACCTTCCAGCTTCACGCCTGTAATCAGGATCAGCTTCTGTCTGTAATTGTCAAATACGATGACACGGTCAAATAACATCAAGTCCGCATCCCGGAAATCTCTTACTGCCGTTTTTGCTGCTGTCTTTCCTATAGTCTCATTCTTCTCTTCCAGGACTGGCTTCAATGTCGGTTCTGCATATTTGATGTAGTCATAAGAAAAATATCCGACAAGTCCTCCGGTAAATGGAGGAAGTCCCGGAACAACCGGACTTTTATATGCTTCGAGAATTTCTCTTAGAACCTTTCCCGGATGATCCGTTGAAACTTCACGTCTGGTCTTATCCTCATCTTCATGCCCTTCGCTGATGATCACACGCCCATCGGTACAAGTGATCTCCATCGTTGGTGCATATCCAAGGAAGGAATATCTTCCCCACTGCTGTCTGTCCTCCGCACTTTCCAGCAGATAGCAATGCTTGCTTGCCGCTCGCAGCGTCCGCATCACACTAATCGGCGTAAATGCATCTGCATACAGCTCTTTGCTGATCGGAACTCGCTTGTATCTGCCTTGTTCAGCGTAGGATCTGATTTGTTCTAATGTCTTGTCCATGTGTATTCCTCCTTGAAGTTATGCTGCAAAATGAATTTCTCTTTTATCCCGATAGGAAATATATGTTTATGGTAGAAAAAAAGTCCTTGACAGAATATTCCTATTCTGTCAAGGACGGTAAATCTAAATCTTTTCCGCGGTGCCACCTTGATTCACGGGTACACTCCCATGCGCTCTGTAAGATACTAACATATCTCCGGCAACTGACGTATGCCCACACGTCACAGAGTACTCGGATTCTCAAATCCTTTGACTGTGCCCTCAGCGGTCCATTTGGCAACCTGCATCTCGATCCGGCTCTCAGCTTCCCGGACTCTCTGTGCGCGCATAATTACTTTGATCTCCGCTTCATCGGTTTAAAGCGTTATTCCATTTGCTAGGAGTTTATCACTTTAAAGCGATAGTGTCAATGCACTATTTTAATCTTTTTCGCGAAATTGTTGAAAATTTTCTCAATTTTCTTGTCTCTATTTTCTTTTTCTCTTCCATGCAAATCCGCCAACTCCTGCTCCGAGTGAGGAGAATGCAAGTCCTAATAAGCCAAGAACATTTGCCGGATCACCTGTCTTTGCGGCTTTTGATCCACTTGTTCCTTTGGAAGCTGATCCATCCGTAGTTGTTCCTGCCTTCTTTGTAACAGTCGGAGTTGCACTTCCATTCTGACTTCCCGCCTGGTTTCCATTCTTTACAAGTGCTTTGATTGCTGCATTTAACGCATCTGTTGCTTTATCAACTTTTTCCTGGCTTTCTTTTGCATTTAATGCGCTCTTAGCGTCTGTCAGTGCACTCTGCAATGCCTTCCAGCTGTCAACTGTGTAATCAGCTTCTTTCAGAGCTGCCGCATCACTGATTACTTTCTCAAGGGAAGAAGTATCAACTGCTGCCGGCTCTTCTTTCTTATCGTCGTCTTTCTTATCCTCTTCTGTCTTATCTCCCTCTGCCTTAACAAGTGCTTCAACAGCTGCGTTGAGGTGGCTTACTGCCTCGTCTACAGTTGCCTGAGTTTTTGGATTTTTCAATTCATCTTTTGCTTCCTGAAGTTCCATCTGCATAGATGCCCAGCTTTCCGCTGTGTATTCAGCTTCTTTCAGGGCTTCTGCTTTTGCAATAGCTGCCTCAAGATTTGTTGTTGTGATTGTTTTATCCTCAGATGCTTTTACAATGTTCTCCTCTGTTGCCTGGAATTTGTATGTCACGTCATTATATCCAAGTGCTGTCAGTGTAATGGTCCAATATCCTGTTCCATCCGTTCCTTCCGGAAGTGTGCAACGAAGAGAATCTGTCAGTCCAAGCTGAATTCCCATTGCTTTGTGCATCCAGTTATCTGCTGCAAATTTTGTTCCATAAGTAGCTTTTGCATTTGTATATGTGCTGTCATCTCCATAGTAAGTCCATGTAACAGTCTGGAGATTTGATCCAAGATCACCATAATTTCCTGTCAGATCAACTCTTAAGAATTCTCCATAAGATCCGCTTGCTTCTTTTACTTTCAGCCCTGCTTCCTCTGCTGTTGGTGCTGTCTTGAGTGCCTGATCTTTGATTCCGGACTCTGATCCATTATTCACTCTTGCAGAGAAACTGAAAGATCCATCCTCATTCTTTGTTGCTGTTTTCAGACCGTTTGTATTCTCTGTTACATTGGCAACCAGTCCTGTATAGCTTACCAGATTCTTTTCTGAATATCCTCCTGCAAGTTCACTTCCGTTTTCGATCACACGATAGCTTGCTTTCAGTGCATCCAGATCAGATGTTTTTACTTTCACCGGCACATATTTCAGTCCGAGTACATCATACTCTGTCATCTTTGTTGTTGCACCGGATTCTTCTGTGATTTCTCCTCTGTTAAATGTAATCTTGCTTCCGTCTGTCAGAACTGCCGTAGTTCCATCTGTCCAGTACTCTACTGCATACTCTTTTCCATTTTCCGCCTTGATTACTGCGTTGCACTGGAAAGAACCTCTGTGAAGTCCATGATTTACTGTAGCTCTTGTTACAGTATCGAATGCACCATTGTCAGACTCTCCTTTTGAATCCTTTGCATCTGAAGAAGATGTATCTCCTGCTGCCTGCACATTTTCAGCAGCCCAGTACTCTGCCCAGCTAAGTCCTACATATGCGTAAGTATACTCACTCTCCTGTGATAAAGTATAAGTGAATTCGTAATCCTTTGCATAGCCTGTTGCCTTTACTGAGATCTTAAATCCCTGTCCATTTTCTGCATCCTTAAATGGAGCCGCAGTCGTATCAATTGTTCCATCTTCTTTGATGATCTTCACTGCACGTTTTCCTGTTGCCGCATACTCTGTTCCGTCAACTGTTACAGATTCGATCTTCTTTACATAAGAAGTTACATCCTCTGCTGCATATCCTTCTGCTGCTACAAGTGCTGCACTTTTGCTGTTAAATACAACCGGTACAGCTTCTGTTGTCAATTCAAAATCTGTCGTAAGATCCGCATATTTTCCGGATTTATCAGATACTTTCAGAGTATATTTGCCTATCTCAGCGCCTTTTGTCTTATAGGTAAGTACCCCGTCTTTTACCTGAACATCCTCAAGACCTTCAACTGTATATTCTGCCTGATAATCACCAGGAAGTCCTTCTACAGTTATATTTACTTTTCCACTTTCAACATCTGCGTTCTCTGCTGCGACAGTCCCATTGAATTTAACCGGCACATACTGATCTGCACCAATCTCATAGATTCCATTATCTGTGTAATATGTGATTTTATTGATTGTCTGACCCATCATCTTTTCATAATCTTTTGAGTCCAGTGTGTTTCCATGAGATGTTGTCACAAATCCGGTACTCCATGCCAGTTTTGTCTTTTTCCAGATATTTTCAAGATGACGAAGTCCGTAGTTGTCTCCTTCTTTTGTGCTGATCACAACTCCATATACTGTATTAACTGTTTTTGGAAGTCCATTTACATCTAATTCATAATCTCCATACTTTGTGTCTGTTGTGAAATCAATTGATGCATCACTAATCTTCTGTGCAGTTGCACCTTTCACTTCACTAAAGCTGAGTGAACCATCTGCATTTACTGTTGCTTCCTTATAATAGGAAGGAGTCTCACTTAAAATATAGTAAGAATAGCTTGCGCTCTCGAATAACGCATCTTTTCCATTATATTCTGTTGTTGTCTCCTTTCCTTTCATGTTCACTGTAATGGAAAGCTTGCTGTCATCTGTGATCTGTGTATAGTTTTTCAGTACAGATGCATCACTGATCTTAACCGGATATGTAATACCTGTAATATCTGTTCCATCGCTGTTCACATGATAAGAACCAGCTGCAAGTGTTGATCTTGTTTTCGCTTTTGTAGCGGAGGATACACTGTCTGCTCCTGCTACCTGATCTGCTGCATAAAATTCAGAATATGGGATATTCATCAACACATAAGTTTCTTTCGCAACTTCTGCTTTTTTCAATGCCTTCACTGCTGTATTTAACTCATCTGCCGCTGTGTCCACTGCACTCTGGGATTCCTTTGCTTTCAGAGCGGCCTTCGCTGCAGTTAATTTTGTCTGCATTGCACTCCAACTGTCTGCTGTGTAATCAGCTTCTTTCAGTGCTTCAGCGGCTGTGATTGCAGCTTCCAGTTTTGTTGTTTCAACTGTTACTGCTTCGTTTGCTGACTTGATTGCAGCAAGTGCAGCTTCTTTCACTGCCTTTGATGTACGTGTTGCACCACTAACAGAATCCCAACCATTAATTGTATCTTCTGTTGCAGCCTTTCCTACAAGCATTTTCTGGATTCCTTTCGATTTTGAAACAGCTTTTGCAAAATAGGAATCACTCTCCGCGTTATATCCTTCCCCTGGAGTCACAGTGATGGCTGAAAACTTGCCATCCTCAACCTTCAGGCTGACTTCAACGTCATACTCATTCCATTCGTCTTCATTTTCGTCATCCTCTGCAGTTCTTGCCACGTGGGCTGTCTTTGTATAAGTTCCATCCTTCGCAGTCTGACTTCCTGTTGCCGCAAAGATGGTTGACGGACAAAGTCCTACTACCATAGACATTGCCACTGCCATGGACATTGCCTTTACTTTCATTTCTTTGTTTTTCATAGAAACCTCCTTTTTAACTAAAATAGTTACATACAGATCCTGCCTGTCGCAGTTCTGCTTTCCTGCTTCCGCATGGAATATATTATCAAGTTAGCTTTTGCTAACCTGTAATCAAAAAGTATTATTATCTATACTGTCCTTACAGCTTCTTTCTTCACAACCGGTAAAATCTTTCCTGCGACAATTCCAATCACGAACCCTGTCACTGTTCCTGCCACAAGAAGAACTGGCAGATAATAAATCAGTTTCAGATTCTCCACCACTGCCATCGCAACAAGAATCTGTCCTATGTTATGAAAGACGCCGCCAGCGATACTGACTCCTACAATGGAAATTCCATCCATCTTCTTTACAAGTACCATGGCAAGAAGGCTGACAACCGCCCCTGCCAGACTGTAAATAATCGACATTCCATTTCCAAAAAGAAATCCTGTCAGAAGCACACGCAGTACCGATACCGCCAGTACTTCTGGAATTTCCAGAAAATAAAGACCTGTTACAGTGACCAGATTAGCCACTCCAAGCTTCATCCCCGGCACTCCAAAATTAATTGGAATCAGGCTTTCCACATAACTAAAAATCATTGCCAGCGCAACAAGCATTGCCATGTTCACAAGTTTTTTATTTCTATTCATACATTCTCCTTTACAGTCGAACAATTGATTTATTTAGAAATTGTATCCGGTAGATGTTCCTTTTCATTTTGAGAATCATCAGAATTCTCAACTTCTTCTATTTCTACAACCAGCTTATGAGGCAGGCAGACAATTGTCTGTGTCCGATTATTGATCTTTCCCTGCTCTTCGCAATATCCATCCGGACAGTCAGCCTCTTCCATATACGCTTTTCCATCCTTGATCCGGACACGGTTGTAAAAGTCTCCATCCTGCACTTCGATCACCTGGTCTTCATCCAAAGCATATCTTCCGTAAACTTCTCCGTCCACCTTGATCACAACCTGTTTTTCCTGATTTTCTTTTTGTCCGCTTTCCTTTGCCTGTACATACTGCATCAGATTCATCACAAGAAACAGTACACATGCCGCAAAGAGGATTCCGCCTCCTAAAAACAGATCTTTTTTCTTCATCTATTACACTCCTGCCCAAATCATAATTACAAGTAACAGAATTGCCCGAAAAATCGTAAACCAGAATTCATTTCCCTTCAGACCTTTGATTCCTGTATGGATATGCTTCTTTGGACAGGTATCAATACATTTCTGGCATTGGAAACAATCTCCCTCGACTTTGAGTGATCCGTCTTCCGGGAGTCCGATCCCGGATGGACATTTCTTCGTGCATCCACTACAGCCCTTGATACAATTTTCTCTGTCACGGTGCAATGCAAAGAACGGAAGCACCGGAAGTAATGAGAATACTGCTCCCATCGGACACAGATTCCGACAGAAAAATCTTTCTTCCAGACACATTCCTACAATGATAAGAAGTAGTAATGTCACTCCCGGCAAATATCCCTGCAAATGGAAATTTCCTGCATGCAGCATAGAAAAAACATCCCACGGGCTTGTCCCTTTTGCCTTTCCGTATACTCCCGCAAAACAAAGTACTGCGATTACGGTCAACACCAGATATTTCAAATAGCTTAACTTCTCTGTGATCTTTTCTGAAAGTAGCACCGGCTTTTTCTTTCTCTTCTTAAAACACCAGATATAAAATGCATGAATTCCATCTCCAAGACTTCCGAATGCACACGCGAATCCACAGAAGAATCTTCCGAAAAGAATCGTATACGCACAAAGAACTATAAGCACCGTTACAAAAGGGGTCATCCCGATTGCCTCACCTACTCCTATCTGTGTGAAAATATATTTTACACCGGCAAATGCTGTTGTATATACAGATGGCAGAAACAGAAAATAGAGTATCTGAATCAATGCACGTAGCCAAGTATGTAATTTTTTAATTTCTTTTGCTTTTAAATTATGTACATTCAACTTCTTCAAACTACTTTACCGCCTGTTCTAATGCCTGTTCTGCTGCATTTTTAATTCCTGTCGAACTGAACGTTGCTCCGCTGATCGTATCAACTTCTGCACTCTGCGCCTCTATGATCTTTGGAATGATATCTTCCGCCATTGCAAGATATGCACTGTCTTCCTTCTCGGCGGAAGTCACTTCTACCGCTTCGATTTTTCCATCTTTTACAGTAACTTCTACCGCAACCGTTCCGCCAAATCCATCCGCTTCTCCGGTATAGGTTCCATCCTTGTATCCTGCTCCATCTCCTGAATCACTCCCTGACTCAGAATCACTGCCGGCACCAGATGACTGTACCTCCAACTGTGCATTCAGTTTTGCGATTTCCTCATCCTTCGCACGGACATCCAACACTTCGTTATATCCGAAAAGGACACCGACGATTGCCAGCAGACTAAACAGTCTTACGATAAACTCTTTCATCCTACTGCGCCTCCGTCTCTTCTGGTCTTAAAGCCATTTCCAGTGCCTTTTTGCATCCGTCAATAATCGCATTCGAAGAACAGGTTGCTCTGGATACCGTATCAATTTCTTCCGGCATTCCTTTGGTAATAATCTGGGAAACGACACCTTTTTTGCTTGAAGTTCCATTTGCCGCCTTCTTGATATAGCTGTCATTCGCTACATCCCCATCTCCTGACACGTCAGTAATGGATACAATTTTGTCATTTCGTATTGTCACCTTCATAGAAAGCTGATACTCTGTAAAATCTTCATCCTCATCCGGCTTACATGGTACACTCACCTCATAAGTTCCATCGATGTATTTTGTCTTCACTTCTTCCTCTTGATCTGACTTCTTTTTCTCAAGCTGTGCAACTGCAAGGTTCAGATTTTCCACAGCTTTATCAACCGTCTGCTGTTCCACTTTTTCATTCGCAGCTGCTTCCAACAGCTCTTTTGCATCATTCAGTCGGAGACTCAGAACCGCCCAGCTACTCTGCGTATACTCCTCCATCACAAGTGCTTCTGCTGACTTGACTGCATTTTCCAGTTCCGTTGTATCTGCTTTCTCTTCAATGGATTCTCCATTCGTTACTTTCTCCGCCTGTTTCAAAGCATTCTTTATTGCTCCGAGAAGTCCCTTAGAACTGTAAGTTGCACCAGATACAGTATCTACATCTGTATTCTGATTTTTAAGCACATTTTTCACTACATCCATTGCGCGGTTAAAAAATGCTTCATCATCTGATGTCTCTGTGACTAAAATTGCTTTGATCGTATGTTCCTGGATCACCACAGCTACCGATACATCTCCACTGTATCCTTCCGCTGTTCCATAATAGATTCCTTCTTTGTATGGAACTGTTCCGGTTGTGGATGTACTCTGATCCTGACTGGAAGAACTGTTCGAGCTATTCGTTTCAGATGAATCCGAAGTCGCTCCATTTCCACTCACTGCCGCCTGACTTAATGCATCTCTTACTGCCTGGATGATTCCAACCGAACTGTACGTTGCTCCAGACACGGTATCTACATTGGTGCTCTGACTACTGATGATCGCATTGATCAGTGCAGAGGCTTTGGAAATGTATTCGCTTCCATCTTGATTCTCCATAATCTGGATGTCTGTGATCTTTCCGCCACTGATCTCAACCTTTACTTTCAGTGTTCCACCAAATCCAGTCCCTGTTCCGTAATAAGTTCCGTCCTTATATGCTGCCGGGTCTTCCACTGTTGCGACAGAATTAGAACTTCCTGCTGCCGCGCCGCCACCAGACTGTGACTGTCCTGTTGTTCCGCTGTCTTTTTCTCCTGTCAGTGCATTCTTCACCGCACTGATGATCCCCCGTGAACTATAGGTTGCCCCTGAAACAGTATCGACTTCCAATGTCTGTCCTTCGATGATCTTATCGATCACCGCCTGTGCACGTTTGAAAAATGCTGCATCGTCAGATGAACTCAGAATATCGATTGCAACGATCTGTTTGTCTTTGATTTGAACCGCAACCGTGATCTCTCCTGCATAACCTGTTCCAGTTCCCTTATAAACACCATCTGTCAGATCAAAAGAACCTTTTGTCACCTGTACCTGCTCTTCCTCTGCTTTTTCCGTTTCATCCTTCACGGTTTCTGACTGCTCCTGCGCTGCATAAACCGGTGGCTGATATCCACTCAGGGTGCCTGCTACACAGGATGCCACAACTGCTACCGAAAGTACCGGTGCAAATGGTTTCAGCTTCTTTCCTGTTTCTTTTAAATCCATTTTTCCTCCAAAATCTACTCTGTCTTACACTTTTCTATCGGATGATCTCAACTGTTCTCTCCGTTGAAAAATCATTTTCCAGCCCTTCTGTTACATATAGCGTCCCCTCATCACTCATAAGGATTGCATCAAACTCATCTTTATGTTCTCTCCAGAAATCTGCCGCTTTCTCTTCTCCCATAATAAAAAGTGAAGTTGAAAGTCCATCTGCCAGTGTTCCATCCGTACTTACAATTGTTACAGATACAAGTCCGCTTTCTGCCGGGTATCCGGTCTTTGGGTCAATGATGTGATGATACGTCACACCATCCTGTTCAAAATACCGTTCGTATCCCCCCGAAGTGATAACAGCCTTGTCCTGAACGCTCAGAATTCCCAGATAATCCTCTGTATCATCCGGGCTCTGCACTGCAATCTTCCATTTCGTTCCATCCGTCTTTGTTCCGAGTGCCTGCACATTTCCGCCAAGATTCACTAATCCACTTGTGATTCCATTGTCTTTGTAAATGTCCATAATTCTGGATGAGGTATATCCTTTTGCAATTCCTCCGAGATCGATTTTCATTCCTTCTACACCGAAAGATATCTTTCTCGTTTCTTTGTCATAAGAAATATTTCCCGCATCAGTGAGTGGAAGAAGTTGATCCAATGTCTCCTGTGACGGAATCTGGAAGTTCTGTGTTGGGAATCCCCATGCTTCCATCACCGGATAAATCGCAATATCAAACGCGCCATCTGTTTCCTGGTAGAGTTCCAATGCACGTTCCGTCAGATAACCTGCATCTTCGGAAAGCTCTCCACTTCCATCTACATTCAGTTTTGCGATCTCGCTGTCTGCATCTCCTGTAGATAAAAGTGCGTCCAGACGCTCAATCTCTGCCTGTGCCGCATCAACGGCTGCCTCTGCATTTTCTCCATATGCAGTCACTGTCATATCTGTCTCTTATACACATCTGACGCTGCCGACGAACTCTAGGGTGTAGAT
>ENA-UBDJ01001286-UBDJ01001286.1-human-gut-metagenome-genome-assembly--contig:-NODE-1286-length-11465-cov-5.016389_pt1 | contig 11465 bp, 9 predicted proteins | sample MGYA00244279_ERZ654774 | MGnify/ENA primary metagenome ERZ654774 (study PRJEB26926, sample SAMN06164701) | human gut metagenome | biome: ENVO:00009003; feature: ENVO:2100002; material: ENVO:00002003...
ATAACGCAGATTTCTGCAGATTAAGTATCTCTAAGCATCCTGCAAATGCACACAAAATAAATATTATCCGGCGCTGGGATTCGCAGTGGGGAAGTGGCAGTAAAGTGGTTGGAGGGGGAGCATATTGTCAGATAAGTTTAATATGGTGATGTAGTGTATGAGGAAAGGATTTTTTGGTTATGATAAAAATATGAAAAAATACTGTAAAATTCAGGAGAAATGCCTTGACAGTGTGAGTTTTACGGGATATAATGAGCAAGCGTGCAAAAGGAACGTTTAATTTTTTTGTGCGTAATTACACGAATAGCAACCGCAAGGCCCCATAGAAAAATCTATGGAGAAATAAATCGGGAGGTGAAATGGAATGCCAACATTCAACCAGTTAGTAAGAAAAGGACGCCAGACATCTGTAAAGAAATCTACAGCTCCGGCTCTCCAGAAAACATTCAACTCTTTAAGAAAGAAAGCAGTTGAACAGTCTGCACCACAGAAACGTGGCGTTTGTACAGCAGTTAAGACTGCAACTCCTAAGAAGCCTAACTCAGCTCTTAGAAAAATCGCCAGAGTTCGTCTTTCCAACGGAATCGAAGTAACAAGCTACATCCCAGGAGAAGGTCACAACCTTCAGGAGCATAGCGTTGTTCTTATCCGTGGTGGAAGGGTTAAGGACTTACCTGGTACAAGATACCACATCATCAGAGGTACTCTTGATACTGCAGGTGTTGCTAACAGAAAACAGGCCCGTTCTAAATACGGCGCTAAGAGACCGAAAAAGAAATAATTCTAAAAAGGTTTCATAAGAATTTTAAGAGCTGATCCTATTGTTTGGGACAGCAGGAATTAATCAATCGAAAATTCACGGAAGACTAGAACTATGAATTTGTACGGTATTCCATATACCCTGCCGGTTGCGGGTTAAATATAGGACCTTACCAGTGCGAACATGCAATAGTTATCTGCGTGAGTACCGATGATTTAATCACAATGATTAAGGAGGGAAGTAACGTGCCACGTAAAGGACATACTCAGAAAAGAGACGTTCTGGCAGATCCAATGTACAACAATAAAGTGGTTACCAAACTTATCAATAACATCATGTTAGACGGTAAGAAAGGTGTAGCACAGAAAATTGTTTACGGTGCATTCGCCAGAATCGAAGAAAAAGCTGGTAAACCAGCACTTGAAGTTTTCGAAGAGGCTATGAACAACATCATGCCACTTCTTGAAGTAAAAGCTAGACGTATCGGTGGTGCTACTTATCAGGTTCCGATCGAGGTAAGAGCAGACAGACGTCAGGCACTGGCTCTTCGCTGGTTAACAATGTTCTCTCGTAAAAGAGGCGAGAAAACAATGGAAGAAAGACTTGCAAATGAGCTTTTAGATGCAATGAACAACACAGGTGCATCCGTTAAGAGAAAAGAAGACATGCACAAGATGGCTGAGGCAAATAAAGCATTTGCTCACTATCGCTTCTAATATAGGAGGAAAATCCATTGGCTAAAGAGGGAAGAGAATATCCATTAGAGCGTACCAGAAATATTGGTATTATGGCTCATATCGATGCGGGTAAAACAACTCTTACAGAACGTATCCTGTATTATACAGGTGTCAACTATAAGATTGGTGATACTCATGAAGGTACTGCTACCATGGACTGGATGGAACAGGAGCAGGAGAGAGGTATCACAATCACTTCAGCGGCTACAACATGTCACTGGACTCTGGAAGAGAACTGCAAACCGAAGCCAGGTGCTCTGGAACATCGTATCAACATCATTGATACCCCAGGTCACGTTGACTTCACAGTAGAAGTTGAGCGTTCTCTTCGTGTACTTGACGGTGCTGTCGGCGTTTTCTGTGCTAAGGGTGGTGTTGAACCGCAGTCTGAAAACGTATGGCGTCAGGCCGACACTTACAATGTACCACGTATGGCATTCATCAACAAGATGGATATCCTTGGTGCAAACTTCTACGGTGCAGTAGAGCAGATCAAGACTCGTCTTGGTAAAAACGCAATCTGCTTACAGCTGCCAATCGGAAAAGAAGATGATTTCAAAGGAATCATTGACTTATTCGAAATGAAAGCTTACATCTACAACGATGAAAAAGGTGATGACATCTCCATCGTTGATATTCCTGAAGACATGAAGGAAGATGCTGAGCTTTATCATACAGAGCTTATTGAGAAAATTTGTGAGCTTGATGACGACTTAATGATGGAATATCTTGAAGGTGAAGAACCAACTGTTGAGAGACTGAAAGCAACATTAAGAAAAGCGACATGCGAGTGTACAGCTGTTCCGGTTTGCTGTGGTTCTGCTTACAGAAACAAAGGTGTTCAGAAGCTTCTTGATGCTATCCTTGAGTATATGCCGGCTCCTACAGACATTCCTCCAATCCAGGGAACTGATCTGGACGGTAATGAAGTAGTGAGACATTCTTCTGATGAAGAACCATTCTCAGCTCTGGCATTTAAGATCATGACAGACCCATTCGTTGGTAAACTTGCATATTTCCGTGTATACTCCGGTACAATGAATTCCGGTTCTTATGTACTTAACGCTACTAAGGACAAGAAAGAACGTGTTGGACGTATCCTTCAGATGCATGCTAACAAACGTATGGAACTTGATAAAGTATATTCCGGTGATATCGCTGCAGCGATCGGATTTAAATTCACAACAACTGGTGATACAATCTGTGACGAGCAGCATCCGGTAATCCTGGAGTCCATGGAATTCCCAGAACCAGTTATCGAGCTGGCTATCGAGCCTAAGACTAAAGCTGGACAGGGTAAACTTGGTGAAGCTCTTGCAAAACTTGCAGAAGAAGACCCGACATTCCGTGCACATACAGATCAGGAAACAGGACAGACCATTATCGCTGGTATGGGTGAGCTTCATCTGGATATCATCGTTGACCGTCTCCTTCGTGAATTCAAGGTAGAGGCTAACGTAGGTGCTCCTCAGGTTGCTTACAAAGAAACAATCACCAAACCTGTTGATGTAGACAGCAAGTATGCAAAACAGTCCGGTGGTCGTGGACAGTATGGTCACTGTAAAGTTAAATTCCAGCCTATGGATGCCAACGGAGAAGAACTGTACAAGTTCGAATCCACAGTTGTTGGTGGTGCTATTCCGAAGGAATACATCCCTGCAGTTGGCGAAGGTATCGAAGAGGCTATGAAAGCCGGTATCCTTGGCGGATTCCCGGTAGTTGGCGTATATGCTAACGTATATGATGGTTCTTACCATGAAGTCGACTCTTCTGAAATGGCATTCCACATTGCAGGTTCTCTTGCATTCAAGGATGCTATGCAGAAAGCAGCTCCTGTACTTCTTGAGCCGATCATGAAGGTAGAGGTTACAACACCTGAAGATTACATGGGTGATGTAATCGGTGATATCAACTCCCGTCGTGGACGTATCGAGGGTATGGAAGATATCGGCGGTGGTAAGATGATCCGCGGATATGTACCGCTTTCCGAAATGTTCGGATATGCTACAGACCTTCGTTCCAGAACACAGGGACGTGGTAACTACTCTATGTTCTTTGAGAAATATGAGCAGGTTCCGAAGTCTGTACAGGAAAAAATCCTTTCTAAGAAAGACTGATAATTATTGATCATCTGCAGTCTGCCGGTATTTAAAGCCGGCAGGGTGTAGGAGATATAAAGTTACTGTTCACTATGTTCTCAGTAATGTGTGAACTGTAATGATACAACAATTGATAATAATACACTGTTTATAGTGTGAAACTTATCAAATTGTATAAAATGCTTGCAAATATTCCGGTTATGCAATATAATCAAGGATAGCAAGTTTAAAACCGAAAAAGGCGCTCTATAATAATATAAGAGCCAAATGTTTTAAGGAGGACGTTTTAAAATGGCAAAAGCTAAGTTTGAGAGAACAAAACCGCATTGTAACATTGGTACCATCGGACACGTTGACCATGGTAAAACAACTTTAACAGCAGCTATCACAAAAGTTCTGTCTGAAAGAGTTGCTGGTAACACAGCTACAGATTTCGCTAATATCGATAAAGCTCCGGAAGAAAGAGAACGTGGTATCACAATTTCTACAGCACACGTTGAGTATGAAACAGAGCATAGACACTATGCACACGTTGACTGCCCAGGCCATGCTGACTACGTTAAGAACATGATCACAGGTGCAGCTCAGATGGATGGTGCTATCCTCGTTGTTGCTGCTACAGATGGTGTTATGGCTCAGACTAAAGAGCACATCCTTCTTTCCCGTCAGGTAGGTGTTCCTTACATCGTTGTATTCATGAACAAATGTGATATGGTTGATGATGAAGAACTTCTTGAACTGGTAGAAATGGAAATCCGTGAACTCTTAAGCGAGTATGACTTCCCAGGAGATGACATCCCGGTTATCCGTGGATCAGCTCTTAAAGCTCTTGAAGATCCGAGTAGCGAGTGGGGAGACAAGATCATGGAACTTATGGATGCTGTTGACAGCTACATTCCAGACCCACAGCGTGACACAGATAAACCATTCGTAATGCCTGTAGAGGATGTATTCTCTATCACAGGTCGTGGTACAGTTGCTACTGGTAGAGTAGAGGCTGGTGTACTTCACGTATCTGACGAAGTTGAAATCGTTGGTATCAAAGAAGAAACACGTAAAGTTGTTGTAACTGGTATCGAAATGTTCCGTAAACTCCTTGATGAAGCTCAGGCTGGTGATAACATCGGTGCACTTCTTCGTGGTGTTCAGAGAAACGAAATCGAGCGTGGACAGGTTCTTGCTAAACCAGGAACACTTACATGCCATACAAAATTCACAGCTCAGGTTTACGTTCTGACAAAAGATGAAGGTGGACGTCATACTCCATTCTTCAACAACTATCGTCCACAGTTCTACTTCAGAACAACAGACGTTACAGGTGTTATCGAATTACCAGAAGGAACAGAAATGTGCATGCCTGGTGACAACGTAGAAATGACTATCGAATTAATTCACCCAATCGCTATGGCTCAGGGATTATCTTTCGCTATCCGTGAAGGTGGACGTACTGTAGGATCAGGAAGAGTTGCTACAATCATCGAGTAATTCTTACTTCTACGATTGAATTTAGGATAATATTTATGAGACTCAGAAAGTTTAGGCTTTCTGGGTCTTTTTTGTTGTGAGCAAATATAAAACAAGCTATAATAAAAGAGACACATTGGTCGTAAGGCAAAATTAATAGGAGGATCCGAATGAATCAAACATTAAAGCTGCCAGTTGGAATTGAGAATTTTGAAGATATTCGCAAGCTAGGATTTTATTATATAGATAAGACAAAATTAATTGAACAGCTCTTACAAAATTGGGGAAAAGTAAATCTGTTTACACGACCACGTCGTTTTGGAAAGACACTCAATATGAGTATGTTACGTACTTTTTTTGAAATTGGTATGGATAAATCACTTTTTGAAGGCCTATATATTTCTAAAAATAAAGAATTATGTGATGAATATATGGGTAAGTATCCAGTAATCTTTCTGTCATTGAAAGGAATCGATGGATTAACTTTTGAAGAAGCGATTATTCGGATTACAACGATTATTAAAAATGAAGCACGAAGACACCATTATCTAAAAAATAGTGATAAATTAATAGAAGAAGAGATTAAGCAATTTCAGAGCCTTTTAGATGGAAAAGCTGATGATATAACAGATAGTATCAGACTATTATCAGAACTTTTGTGCAAACATTATGGGAAGAAGACGATTATTCTTATTGATGAATATGATGTTCCGCTAGATAAAGCTTTTCAGAAAGGCTATTATGATGAAATGGTTGAACTCATGAGAGGTCTTTTGGGGCAAGTACTAAAAACAAATGATTTTCTACAATTTGCAGTTTTGACAGGATGTCTTAGAATTTCGAAAGAAAGCATTTTCACCGGACTTAATAATTTTGAAGTTTTATCTATTCTCAATGTTCAGTATGATGAATGTTTTGGATTTACCGATACAGAAGTGAAAAAGATTCTTAGCGATTATAATTTATCAGATCATTACCTTCAGATTAGGGAGTGGTATGATGGTTATCGTTTCGGAAATACAGATATCTATTGCCCATGGGATGTGATTCGTTATTGTAAAAGTCTATGTGCAGATCCCGATGCATTACCAGAAGATTTTTGGTCTAATTCTAGCGGAAATGAAATTGTTCGCAGATTTATAGATAAGGCAGATATTCAGACAAAGAATGAGATTGAGCGTTTGATCAGTGGAGAGTGTATTGAAAAGGAAATTGCAGAGGAGCTTACCTATAATGAGTTGGATAAGAGTATAGAAAATTTGTGGAGTGTGCTTTTTACAACAGGATATCTAACACAACAGGGACGAACTCAAAATGGTAAATATCTTTTGTCGATACCAAATACAGAGATAAGAAATCTATTTACAAAAAAGATCAAAGAATGGTTTAGTGATGTTTCAAAAAATGATGGAAAAACACTAGAAATATTTTGTAATGCGTTTATAGAGAAAAAACCAGAAAAAATTGAACAGCTTTTTGGAGATTATCTATGGAATACGATCAGTATAAGAGATACAGCAATCGCAAAAGAGAAGAAAGAAAATTTTTATCACGGAATTTTACTCGGTCTTCTTGGATATAAGTCAAGCTGGCTGATAAAGTCAAATGCAGAATCAGGAATCGGATACAGTGATATTCTGATAGAGGCCCCGGAGAATCGAACGGGAATCGTCATTGAATTAAAGTATGCCGAAGATGGAAATATGGATGCAGCGTGCAAGCAGGCTTTAAAACAGATTGAAGATAAAGACTATATTGCTAAATTGAAGCAAGATGGAATGCGAAATTTCATTAAATATGGTGTTGCTTGTTATAAGAAAGACTGTAAAGTCATGATTTATGAAGAATAAAAACAACTGATAATGGGAGATATAAATATGGGGAAAGAAACATTTGAAGGAAAGAAAACTCATTGCACGATAGGAATAATTGGATATCGAGGTCATGGAAAAACGACTTTAACAGATGCAATCAAAAAAACTCTTACAACAAGAGAAGAGAGAAATATAAGCTTGACATCTAGCATTGAATATGGAGCTATCCTAGTAGTATCTGCAATAGATGGAATCATGTCACAAACAGCAGAACAGATTATGATTGCTCATCATATGGGAATGCAACATATCGTAGTATTTATGAATAAATGTGATATGGTAGATGATATGGAAATGCTGGAATTGGTAGAAATGGGGATTTGTGACCAGCTATATCAGTGCGGATTTGTTGGATCTGATATTCCGTTTATCTATGGATCTGCTTTAAAAGCCCTTGAAGATCCAGATGGAGAATGGGGAGATAAGATCATGGAATTGATGGATGCGGTGGATAAATACATTCCAGATTCACAGCCTGAAATGGATCAAGCTTCCTCTATACATACAAAGTTTACAGCAGAAGTATACATGTTAGATATCAATGAAGGTGGACGAGACACAGGATACTTTGATGGTGACCGTCTGCAGTTTTATTTCAAAACGACAGATGTAACAGGAGAGATTCAATTGCCAATAGAAATAGATATGGCTATGCCAGGGGAAACACTGGATATAACAATTGAATTAATTCAACCAATTAAGATAACAGAAGAAGAACCTTTTATCATTCGTAATGATGAATGTACGGTTGGATTGGGAAGAATTTCTACAATCATCGAGTAATTCTTACTTCTACGATTGAATATGATAATTTTCAAAGACTCAGAAAGTTTAGGCTTTCTGGGTTTTTTTTCTATGTTATACTAAAGCTATCAATTGTAAGAAGGGAGAAACGTATGAAGAAAAGTAAAAATTTAAAAAGAATAGGGGCTGTGATGCTTTCGTTGGTATTAGCAGTATCAACAGTATTTACAACAACTGCTGTTTCTGAAAAGAAGGTTTCTGCACAAGCAGAGATAAAAAATAAGAAACAGCTGCAAAGATGGGCATTAGCTACAAAGTTATTATCAGATGGAGAAAAATACTTTGATCAAACTAAAGCTGATAATAAGATAAGTGATAAAACAGCGGCAATCTATACAGCAATAGAGTATATCTGGAATGAAGATGGGGATGCAGTACCTGTGAATGTTTTTTGCGACAGTGTAAAGAATTATTTTGCAGGATGTGATGACTTTAATGCAGAAAAATTAGCTACAATTGGTAAGAATGATTACTTTGAATATAATAGTGGTGATTCAAATGTAACACTTAAAACCATGCAGGCAGGTGGAGGAACACAGGAATGTACCTATATCGGTGAGAAAGAACATACTGACGGTTCAAAAACAATGTATGGTGTATGGACAGATCCAGATCCAGCACCAGGAGATCCAGAGACACCATATTATGTAGCCTTAGATATTGCAGAAAACGGACAGATGACAGCATATCGAAAATTAAAAGATGGTAGTCAATTAAATGTGGATATCTATAAATTCAATGAGAATGGCGATTATGTAGTGTCTTATACAACTGAAAGTGGAAAAGCATTTATACCAGATGAAGAAAAAGCAGGTTTTTCTTACAATATTCAGATCATAGATGAAGAAAAAAGCAAAACACCAATTCAGTTTGAAGATAGAACTCTTGAAGATAATAGTTTCAATCTGAATTTGGAAAGTGAAGATACAAGCATTGTAGATATAGATTATCATAGAATTATAGCAAAAGATAAAAAGGGAACAACTAATATTAAATATAACATCAGATCTGCAGAGAGCGGTAATGTAATTTATAGTGGATCAATTCCATCTACCGTATATTCTATTTCTATTGATGAAGAAAATTATTATGGAATTTATTTATTACCAGGAGAAAGTAGACAGGTAACAGCAAATATTGAAGGTTATAATGGACCAGTTTCATATCAGTGGACATCAGCAGAATGTAAGATTGACAATCAGCTAGGAAAAACTTGTAAAATCACAGCTCCATCAAAAGAAGGAAATCCAACGATTGTTGTTCAGGCATTTACTGGTGATGGAGAGTGGATTGGCGTAAAAGAGGAAGAAATCAAAGTCGCAGATTGTAAATTATCATTTAGTTACAGAAAATTTGTTGGTGATCATTCAGAAACAGCATCAGGAGATACTCTGAAAGTAGGAGAAACTTATTGGTTTTCACTGGATGGTGCCAGTTTTGCATGGGATTATGGAAATGGAAACGATTCAAAGAGACAGACTTTCTATACCATGGACTTTGAGTTAAATGGAAAGCATTTGATAGCAACAGATACAGAGGAAAATCTTAGTAATGATGAACTGAGTCTTTCAATCGGAGCAGGTGGAGGATTCCCAAATCGCATTATCAAACCAAAGAAAGCTGGAACATTAACGATCACAGGAACAATTTATCGAAATGGAAATTTCTTCCGTGATTTTAAAAAGTCATATAAAGTAGAAGGTAACACACCATCTCCAATACCAGTAAATAAACCAACAAAACCAGCCAAAGTAACAGTCAAGAAAACAACTCTAAAAAGTGCCAAAAATGCCAAAGGCAAAAAACTAGTTGTAAAATGGAAAAAGAACACAGCTGGAAACGGATATCAGATTCAGTATTCCACAAGTAAGAAATTTGCCAAAGGAAACAAAACAAAGACGATCAGCAAGAACAAAACGACAAGCTACACAATTAAGAAGCTGAAAAAGAAAAAGACATACTATGTACGTATCCGTACCTACAAGAAGGTTTCTGGAAAGACATACTACTCTGGATGGAGCAGTGTAAAAAAAGTAAAGATCAAAAAATAAATATCAGATCAAATAAAAATAGTGTCAAGATCAATAAAAATCTTGGCACTATTTTACGTTAGAAAAATCTATCGTATTTTGCAATCAATCAATTTTTAATATAAGGAACCATCACTTCCAGAATCTCAAGCACATGATCTCTCTGTGATGGATTAAGTTCAGCTGCAATTTCCATCAATTGATTATTGTGATGAGCCGGGGTATCAACATCAAATATTCTTTGCCCATCACCAAATAAAAGATAATCAGCAGATACATCCAATGCAGTAGTAAGAGAAGCAAAACTATGAATAGACATGGCTTTGCGTCCAGCTTCGATTTCATAGATATAATGCTGACTGACACCAGCTTTTTCAGCAAGCATTTCCTGTGTCAGATCTTGCCCTTTTCGGGTAAGTTTGATGCGTTTTCCTAATTCTTTTAAATCGATTTTCATAAAATACCTCCATAAAAAATAGTATTACCAGGAGTTATGAAAAACCACTATCCAACAGTGACAGTGACAACTATAAATATTGCTGACGGCAACATTGAATGTTATGATAGATAGGAAAATGAGAAAAAACGAGAAAGAAGGAGTCATGCAGAGAGAAAACGAGCGTATTATCTATCATTTGATGCATTTTGATGAGAAGGATAAGGAGTGGAGTGAGAGACCATATTTACTCTTGGAAGATATGGCAATTGTTTTTGATATTCTTGATCTGGATGATCGATCCATACAAAGAATCGATCATAAAAAGGCAAACAAAGAACAATGGTCGGATCAGTTTTTATGGGAGAGTGCAAAGAAGAATACAAAACAGTTTCTGCCTGCTAAATTTGAGCCTGTATATAAAGATTTTCGAGGACATACCGAAGACAGACCGGTATTTATGGTGTCAAACAAAATACAGAGATATGGAGCAGCTGTTATTTGTTATGAAGATTTTCTGGATGATATTTCTAGAAAATATAACAAGAGTTTGTATCTCTTGCCAACCAGTATTCATGAAATGTTATTACTGTTTGATGACGGAGAAGATCAGGAAGAGGATCTATTGCATATACTAGAGAAGTCTGATCAGCAATTAAGCAAAGAAGAATTTCTGTCCGATAATATCTATTATTATGACAAATATATGGGAGAGTTGATCAGTTTATTTTAATGTTGAAGTTTTGGTACGAATAACGTATGATAAAGAAAACTGACCAAACAAAGAAAGGGGTAGAGCTTATGATACCAGGGATCGTAATCGGAGTGATCGTGCTTGTCATTGTGATATGGCTGATCAGTTCCTACAATGGATTTGTAACATTAAGAAATAAGACAGAAGAGGCATTTTCAGCAATCGATGTGTCATTAAAGAAGCGTTACGACTTGATTCCAAACTATGTAGAAACCGTCAAAGGTTATGCGAAACACGAATCAGAGACATTAGAGAAAGTCGTAGCCGCAAGAAATCAGGCGATGACAGCAACGAATATCGATGATAAGATCAAACAGGAAAATGTACTGTCAGGAGCACTGAAATCTTTATTTGCAGTGTCTGAAAGCTATCCAGAATTAAAAGCTAATGAGAACTTTAATAAATTGCAGGATCAGCTTCAGAGATTAGAAGAAGAGATCGCAGGTTCCAGAAGATATTATAATGGAGTTGTAAACCTGTCTCTTATACACATCTGACGCTGCCGAC
>ENA-UBDJ01001291-UBDJ01001291.1-human-gut-metagenome-genome-assembly--contig:-NODE-1291-length-11437-cov-5.760411_pt1 | contig 11437 bp, 6 predicted proteins | sample MGYA00244279_ERZ654774 | MGnify/ENA primary metagenome ERZ654774 (study PRJEB26926, sample SAMN06164701) | human gut metagenome | biome: ENVO:00009003; feature: ENVO:2100002; material: ENVO:00002003...
TGGACGGCTTTGAGGGCAACACCGGTGTCATCATTCTGGCCGCCACCAACCGTCCCGAATCCCTTGACCCTGCCCTGACCCGCCCCGGCCGCTTTGACCGCCGGGTTCCCGTGGAGCTGCCCGACCTCAAGGGCCGCGAGGAGATCCTGAAGGTCCACGCTAAGAAGGTCGCACTGGCCCCGGGCATCGACTTTACCACCGTGGCCCGGATGGCCTCCGGCGCGTCCGGTGCCGAGCTGGCCAACATCGTCAACGAGGCCGCGCTGCGGGCCGTCCGCGCGGGCCGCAAGAGCGTGACCCAATCCGACCTGGAGGAGAGCATCGAGGTGGTCATTGCAGGCTACCAGAAGAAGAACTCCATCCTGACCGACCACGAAAAGTGCATTGTAGCCTACCATGAGATCGGCCACGCTCTGGTCGCCGCCAAGCAAACCCACTCCGCCCCCGTGCAGAAGATCACCATCATCCCCCGCACCTCGGGTGCTCTGGGTTACACCATGCAGGTGGACGAGGGCAACCACTACCTGATGAACAAGGAGGAGTTGGAAAACAAGATCGCCACCCTCACCGGCGGACGTGCCGCCGAGGAAGTGGTGTTCCACTCCATCACCACCGGCGCTTCCAATGATATCGAACAGGCCACCAAGCTGGCCCGCGCCATGCTGACCCGCTACGGCATGAGCGATGAGTTTGACATGGTGGCACTGGAGACCGTCAACAACCAGTATCTGGGCGGCGACACTTCCCTTGCCTGCTCTGCCCAGACCCAGTGCGAGATCGACCAGAAGGTGGTGGAGCTGGTCAAGGCCCAGCACGCCAAGGCTGTGCAGATCCTGACCGACAACCGCGCAAAGCTGGATGAGCTGGCCCAGTATCTGTACCAGAAAGAGACCATCACCGGCGACGAGTTCATGGAGATCCTGAACCGGGAGAAATAATTTTTACACCCCTGCAATAAACAAGCCGCCCGTTCCGTATTCATTACAGAACGGGCGGTTTTTCGTCCATAGTACAGGAGGTATATTTCTTATGAAGATTCTGAATACAATGCTGGGCCGTCAGGCCATTGCCGCAGCCCTGGTGCTGTCCCTTGCCATCCCCATGAGTGTCGGTGCATTTGCCGAGGAGTCTGCCGCTGCGGCTGCCGCCGATGACACCGTTGTTGCAGGCTACCTGCCCCCGCAGGACGAAAGCGTGATGCTTCAGGGCGAGATCGCGCTGCACAGCGGCGATATTGCCGTGGGCGAGACTGACCCCGCCTACGGCGGCTACGGCGCACCGGAGGGTGACCCCATTCAGGGCGACATCATGCTGATCTCCGCTGACGAGGCAAAGACCACCGAAGCCCGGTACACCGTCAAGGGTCTGCTGGGCCGTCAGGTCCTTTACACCGCCCGGCAGGAGGGCCGCGTCCTGACGCTGGACGTGCCGGACTGTGCCGCCACCTTCCGCACCACCATTCAGGATATGAAGACCCTGATGGATCAGGGCGTGTCCACGCTGGTGCTCACCACGGAGAAGGGTTCCACCACCCTGAACCTTTCCCTGCTGTGCGAGGGCCAGACCGACACCCAGCGGGTAGTGCTGCGGCAGCTGGGCAACAGCGCTTTCCTGACGGTCGGCCTGCGCTGCCGCCGCGACCTCATCGTGGGCCGCTGAGTGGGGTGTGTTCCCCTTTCCTGAAGCTTAACAAAACACAGCAGGAGCGCTCTGCCGGTATGACCCGGTGGGGCGCTCCTGCTGTGTTTGGGAAATATCAGAGGATGTCAAATTTTACTGCGCGTTCTGCTTGAGGTCCTGTGCCTTCTTCCAAGCACGCAACACGCTGATCTTGGTAACCATGTTGTCCGGATAGAACTTCACCTGTTCAGGGGGCAGCTCTGTATCCTGATCGTTCAGGTCAGGCATGAGGTCGTGCTCCATGGCCCAGCGGGCAGCATGCTGCAGATCCATATCCTGTTCTTCCTGGCCAACATCGGGGTAGAGGATCTCAGATTCCGGCATAGGCTTGCCTGCATCCTCCCACAGCATCATTGCAAGAGCACTGCGGTTGCTGGGGAAGTAAGGCAGACCCCACATCTGGCCCACAAGATCGGTGCCCAGCGTGTAGCCGACCAGTGCGCCGCCAGCCACAACAGCCGTACCGACAATGATGGGGCCAACAACATCAGAACCGTCCTCAATGTCAGCGCTGCGGTACTGTGCAGCCACATCCACATCATCATTCATGGTAAAGGTGATGGACTCAGCCTTGTAATCCTGATCCAGCGGCAGTTCGCCGGTAGACCAGAGATCAAACACCATACCCTCGGGAACCTTCGTCTGGTCCAGCGTCACAGTGACTTCTGCACCATCCGGCACAAGGCAGGTCTGCTTGCCGCTGGTCTCATCGGTGCTGGTTTCCAGTGTGTCGGTCACATCAATGCCGCCGTTTTTCACAGCAAAGGTGCCGCCGGTCACGGTCAGGGTATGATTGACGACAGGCTCATCCTTCTTCCACTGTGCCGTAAACACCTCATCACCCGTCAGTTGTTCAAGCTCACTCTCAGCTTTATAGAGCTTACCTTTAAGACTCAGCCATCCAGCAAACTGGTAGCCTTCTCGTGTGGGAGCCGCTTTAAGCGTCACGCTCTCATTTTGACGGTAATTAGCATCGCTGTAGTCGACATTTTCGGCACCAACGCCTTCATTCAGGTTGTACTGGAGACGGTACACGCTGGCAGTTTCCCATTCTTTTTTCGTCCAGCCGCAGTACTTGCATTCTTTTGTCACTTCACGCTTAGCAATGCGCTCAGCGTCGCTCGATGTCCACTCCGAATAGCTGGTGGTAAAGGCCTTGTCATGCTCACCATCGGTATAGGAGTGTGTCAGCCTCACGCCGTCATTCCAGACCAGCTCATCGTTCCAGTACACCTGTGTCCGACCAGTATTGTTGTCCTTTTTACCGCCAAAGCCGAACATCCGCGAGCAGGTCGTTTTATCCAGGTCTATTTTATCCGGGTCTGCAGTAGTGGTCTGGGAATTGTTGATATGGATGATGTACCTATAGCCGGCCATGTTGCTGTCGTTGATGTTCAGCGCTTGCTTTCTTGCAAAGAAAGAGGGAATAGAATTCACGGTGCAGTTGTTAAAGTTAACCTTAATATCCCGTTTTCCTGCACCGTAATCCGTGTAAACATTGATCACTTTTCCCGTTGCATTGAAGGTGCAGTTATCAAATATCATGGTCGGGGAGCTATACGTCCAGATCGCATAATCTTTATTTGGAGGATTGAAGGTCGTATCAGTGAACACTGCACTGGTATAACCCCAGTAGAAGGTCTTGCCGTTGATGACGCAATTGTCCACCACAGTCTGATCCGGACGGATGAAGCCCAGATAATCTACACTGCCGGAGCGAAGCGTCATATTTTTGAAGGTGACTGTTCCGGCACCATCAAAGCTGTAATCACCGTTATACTCTGTGCCATAATGAGCCGGATCTGGCACCTTAGCACCGATATTCCAGGCCGTTTTGTCAGGCCCCTTACCCACAAAGGTCAGGTCTTTTCCCTTGGTGCTACCAACGCTGGGGACACCGTACAGTGTATAATTGCCCTCTTCAAGGATGATGGTAGCACCGCTCTTTGCCTTATTCACAGCCTCCTCCAAGGACGTAAAGCCTTGATTTTTGGCTGGATCGTATGGATCTTTGATCCATGCTACCGGTTTTCCGGTGCCGGGTGCGCCATCCGCAAAAGCCAGCATGGGAAGCATCTGAAGCATCATTGCCACTGCCAGCAGGGCCGCCAAAAACCGGTTTTGACTTTTCTGTTTCAACTTTCTTCATTCCTTTCATCACTATTTGCATTTTTGCAACGGATTCCCCGCAAGGAACCCTCCAGATTCCTACCGCACTGTCACCTCCCCTGTAGGTTCCATTTTCCGCATTGCAGGTCTCAGCCAGGTTGCTGAGCGCTTTGTTCTCAAAGGAATTTTTTGTCATTTCATTATACCCCCCCTAAATTAAAATCAAGTATTTTGAAAACTTTTGTTGATATTCACAAATCAGGTATTCTTTTTCGGTCATTTTCACGAAACTGCCTTTGACAAAGAAAAAAGCGGCCTGCCAGTGACTGACAAGCCGCAAAATATTGCCGTATTCCAAATGAAAAGCTGCTGACAGCATGGGGCCCAGCTTTTTTGCCGCAAATGGCAGAAGCCCCCCGCCGGTTCTCCCGGCGGGGGGCTTCTGCTGTGGCAGCTTATGGTAAACAGAGAGTGGATATCAATTGAGAATGGGATTCAGGATCTCGACCAGCGCATGATACTGGGTGGCGTAAGCTTCTGCGCCGTCCTTGGGGCGGCCCGGCTCGGCCATCTCGGACTTCATCTTCTCGACGATCGGGTTATTCTCAAATTGGAGCTTCTGGCTCTTTCCGCCTTTGGCTCCCGGTGCAAAGAAATCAAACATTGCCAGGTGGGGCTCCAGCGTCAGGAAGCCGTGGTAGCCCTCCTTGCAGAAAGCACGGCGAAGCAGCTCAGGGATCTTGCCAAGGCCGGTGCCTGCGGGCACATTCAGCAGGTAGCCGGGCAGAGCATCCTTGATGTGGATATAAACGATCTGGTCATGGAGCAGTTCCCAGCACTCCGCGGTGTCCTGCTCACACTGAACAAAGTTGGCAAAATCGAACGCCGCCTTGAAGTGGGGGCAGGCCAGCCGGTCGAACAGCAATTTGCAGCGGGCACCGGTGTCTCCGTAGATGCCCTTCTCATTTTCATGGAGCAGGACAATGTCATGCTTTTCCGCGATCCGGATAAACTGACGCAGCTTATCCAGCACCACATCGGTATAGCTGTCTGCATCGGCATCCTTGGGGATGAGGAAGCTGAACATCCGGATGAAGGAGCAGTCCAGCAGCTTGGCCGTTTCGCAGAGTGTCTCCAGCTGTTCCAGCTGCTTGGCAAAGCCCTCTTCATCGTCCACCTCCACCTTGCCGATGGCCGTACCCAGGCTGGAAACGCCCACGCCTGCGGCCTGCAGCTTTGGCAGAAGAACGGTGCGTACTTCCTCGGGGGTGTAATCGGCAATGCCCTTGTGCTCGGCGCTGCGGATGCAGATATACTTCATCCCCAGATCCGTCACAGTTTTGAGCTGCTGGTCAAAGTCCTGGCTGATCTCATCCGCAAAACCGGAAATTTTTTCGTAAACACTCATAAGACACACCTCATTCAACGATCTTTGTTTTCCGAACCTAACAGCACTGTTTCTGGCTTGTAGTATACCACTCTTCCGGGAGCTGTGTTATAATAAATCGAAGGAAAATATCAAAATTCAAAGAACGTTCATAAATTCAACGCAACCGCCAAACAAGGAGGCACGTTCTTGTGCAATTCAACGAAAAAGAAAAAGTTCTCCAACTTTTTTCGGAGAGTGGGCGAGAAAACGCGGAGGGCTATTTGGAAGCCTGTTCAAGCAGTAGGAGGGGCTGACACCCCGCCAATACCGCCTGCAGCAGCGGCAGCTGGGAAAATAACAGCAGAAGCCCCCCGCCGGGAGAACCGGCGGGGGGGCTTCTCTGTATGCGAATGAGGGGTTACTTCTTTGCCAGGTACTTACGGATATCGATGGCCACAGCCACGATGATGACAAGGCCCTGGACGATATAGGTGTAAGAGGAGTTGACGTTCATAAACTGCAGAGCGACCTTCATCAGCTCAAAGACCAGAACGCCGACCAGAATGCCGGGCACGGTGCCGACACCGCCGGTGGTGGAAACGCCGCCGATGGTAGAAGCCGCAATGGCATCCAGCTCATAGCCCATTGCAGTGTTGACGGATGCGCCGCCGGACTTTGCAGCCAGCAGGCAGCCTGCCAGACCGAACATGCAGGAGGCCAAGATGTAGATGCGGATCTTGGTGGCGTAAACGTTGACACCGGCCACCTCAGCAGCAGCCTCGTTGCCGCCGATGGCGTACATGTACTTGCCGTGACGGGTCTTGTTGTACAGGAACCAGAAGCACACAGCTACGACCAGGGCGATCCAGATCAGCACGGGGACCTTCAGGATGGTGTTGGAGGCCAGAGAGGTAAAGTTCTTGTTCAGGGAACCGATGGGGGTACCGCCGGTGTAGACCAGGCAGATACCGTAGACGACCTGCTGCATACCCAGGGTAGCGATAAAGGGCTGGACCTTCAGGTAAGAAACGACCAGACCGTTGCACAGACCCACGATGGCGCAGATGGCAATGACCAGAATGAACACCACAGGGGTGGGCAGAGTGGGCATGTTGGGGTAGAACTTACCGGCAGCGCCCTCAGTCTGCGCAAAGATGCAGGCCAGGCAGGCAGCAAAACCAGCCAGACGGCCTGCGGACAGGTCGTTGCCGGTGGTGATCAGACAGCCGGAGATGCCCAGCGCGATGATGTAGCGGATGGACACGTTCTTGAACAGGTTGATCAGGTTTGCAGGTGCAAAAAAGTTCGGGTGGATGATGCCGACGAACAGAGAGACGAGCAGCATCAGAACGATAATGGCGTTGTTGCCCAGCCATTTCTTTACGGATTTACCCGTTAATTTCTTGGTAGCTTCCACAATAGACAGCCTCCTTGTTTACTGATTGGCCGCTGCCGTTTCGGGCGCGGTCTCAAACTGGGTAGCCAGCTCCATGATGTTCTCCTGGGTCGCGTCCTTGCCGTCGATGAAGCCGGTGACGCGGCCATCGCACATGACCATGACGCGGTTGGACATGCCAATGATCTCGCTCATTTCAGAGGAGATCATAATGATGCTCTTGCCCTGCTTGGCCAGATCGGCAATGATGCAGTAGATCTCGTACTTTGCACCAACGTCGATGCCGCGGGTGGGCTCGTCCAGGATCAGGACATCAGGGTTATTTGCCAGCCAGCGGGCGATCAGCACCTTCTGCTGGTTGCCGCCGGACAGGCTCTTGATCTGGGTCTTGGGGCTGGGCACCTTGATGGCCATCTTTTCCTTATTGGTCGCCACCAGATCCAAAATCTTCTTGTCATCCAGCATGATGGGGCCCTTGCGCAGGGCATCCAGCGATGCAATGGAGATGTTATCCGCAACACTCAGCACACCCATGATGCCGGTTGCGCGGCGGTCCTCGGTCAGCAGAGCCACGCTCTTCCGGATGGCATCGCGGGGCTGCTTGATGTGGACCTCTTCGCCCTTGATCCACACCCTGCCGGAGGTGTGTGCACGCAGACCAAAGATGCCTTCCATCAGCTCGGTGCGCTGTGCGCCCACCAGACCAGCCACGCCCAGGATCTCGCCCTTTTTCAGCTCAAAGCTGCAATGGCGGAAGGAGCGCGGATGGATGGAGGTAAAGTCCTCCACCTTCATCATCACTTCCTCGGAGGGGTGGTTCTCCAGCGGCGGGAACAGATTGGACAGCTCACGGCCGACCATCTTGGCGATGATCTGCTCCTTGGTCATGTTGGCAACGTCCCACTTGCCGATGTAATGGCCGTCACGCATGATGGTCACTTCGTCAGCAATGACCTTGATCTCGTCCATCTTGTGGCTGATGTAGACCAGTGCAACGCCCTGCTCCTTCAGTTCACGCATGATGCGGAACAGCGATTCCACCTCGTTGGCGGTCAGGGAGGAGGTGGGCTCGTCCAGGATCAGCACCTTGCAGTTTGCGGAAACAGCCTTTGCAATTTCCACCATCTGCATCTGGGCAATGCTCAGGCTGCCCAGCTTTGCGTGGGAATTGATCTGCAGCTTCAGCTTCTTCAGCAGTGCATCGGTATCGGCATACATTTTGCTGTGGTCCACAATGGTGATGGGGCCAATCTTTTTGGTGGGGTAGCGGCCCAGCCAGATATTCTCAGCCACGGTACGGGCCGGGATGGGCTGCAGTTCCTGATGCACCATGGCAATGCCGCGGTTCAGTGCATCCAGCGGGGTGGGGATGTTGACCTTTTCGCCTTCGTACTCAATCTCGCCCTCGTCCATCTTGTAAATGCCGAACATACATTTCATCAGGGTGGACTTACCGGCACCGTTCTCGCCCATCAGGGCCATGACTTTGCCGGGGCGGAGCTCCAACTGCGCGTGGTCCAGCGCTTTCACGCCGGGGAAGGTCTTTACCACGCCTTTCATTACCAGACGGTATTCTGACATTCCTCAGAGCCTCCTTGTCTTTGGGTCTTGGAAAGTGCGTTTTTTGCCGGCGGGCTCTTAAAACAAGGCGCGTGCGCGGAGATATTTTCTCGCACGCACGCGCTTTTTTAGCTTTTAATTAAGCCTTATTGGTTCACTGCGCACCTTGCAACGATAGGGTTTCGGCTGCTTACTTGATGTACTGTGCAGCGTTCTCCTTGGTGACCTTGACGTAGTCGACCCAGTAGTACTGCTCGACCTTGCTGCCCTCGACGTACAGCTTGGTAGCAGCTGCGGCGGCGGTAGCCTGGCCCACGTCATCGTTCAGAACGGTTCCGGTCATGTTGCCATCGACGACATTCTGGACAGCCTCGCTCAGTGCGTCAACACCGACCAGATAGACGTCCTTGCCGACGGTACGGCCAGCCTGCTGCAGAGACTGCAGAGCGCCCAGTGCCATTGCGTCGTTGTTGCAGAAGACGACTTCGATCTTCTCGCCGTACTGTGCCAGAGCGTTTGCGACGTCCTGCTGTGCGGTGGTCTGATCCCAGTTGTCCAGGTACTCGTACAGGCACTCGACTTCCTTGCCGGCGTCGGTCAGAGCCTTGATGGAGTACTCGGTGCGGTACTGAGCATCAATGTTCTCGGGGTCGCCCTTGCACATAATGTAGGTGATCTTGCCGTCGCCGTTGATATCGCCCTGGGTCTCGGTCTCCAGGATCAGCTCGCCCTGGTAAGTACCGGACTGACGTGCGTCAGCGCCAACGTAGCAGCACTTGCCTGCGTAGGAATCCAGAACAGCCTTTTCGGGCTCACGGTTGATGAAGACGATGGGAGTGCCGGAGGGAGAAATGGTATCCACGATGGTCTGAGCAGAAGTGGTCTGAACAGGGTTGATGATCAGAACGTCAACGCCCTGCTGCAGGAAGGTGTTGATCTGCTCGGTCTGGGTGTTCTGGTCGTTCTTGCCATCGACGATGGTGACGGCGTAGCCCATGTCCTTCAGGTACTCTTCCAGGTCGGTGCGGTACAGGGTCATGAAGTTATCAGCAAACTGATAGATGCAGACGCCGACGTTAGCAGAGCCGGAAGCAGCAGCTGCGGTAGAAGAAGCAGCGGTAGAAGCTGCAGTAGAGGAAGCAGCAGTAGAAGCGGAAGAACCACCGCAGGCAGTCAGAACGCCGGTAGCACCCACAACAGCGGAAGCTTTCAGGAAGTCACGACGAGAAATCATTTTCATAATCTTGTTCTCCTTCATTAACGCTTATCACAGCATCTCGCAAAGCGCACTCGTTACACGTTTTGCGGTTTCTGTTTGTATTATAACCATCCGCTCGACCGTTCGCAATAGAACAAATAGACAAGATTATTTGCCATATTTTGTGAGTGTTCCACAATACATTCTGTTGTATCCCAAAATCTTTTTGTTAAGCAGCACAATTCTTCATATTTGTGCAACCAGCGTCCAAATTTATTGTGTCTGTGCGTATTTTTATCAAATCGGTTACAAACTTTTCGAGCCGTTTCGCGCCGGGATGCAACAATTTTATCGGTCTGCTTCAAATTTCTATTTTCCCGGGAATCCCGGCAGACTGTCATTCCATTTCGGAAATATTTCTCTATGCATTGACGGATTTCCCATGATTGTGGTAGTATATTACATGATTATCATTATCCGCTGCAGAAGGACTGCTGTTTCTCGCCCTCCTTCCACACCATATCTCGTTACCTTGTTATAATAGGATCGACACCATGTCCGAACTTACCGAGCAAAATTTGACACGCCAGCAGGCCGAACAGGAGATGGCCTGTCTGCGCAAGATATATGCTTCCGTCCGTCTTCTCGACCCGAAGATGCTGGCGGAAGAACCCTGCTGCCCACCCTGGAAGAATGTCCATCCCTGCACCAGCTGCGTGGGGCGCGAGGCAATGGCAGGCAAATGCCAGTGCTCCAAGCTGGAAACGCTTGGCAGCTCCCTCTATCAGGTCACAGCCCGCTATGTCGAGGTGGACGGCAAGCCCTATGTGATGGAGATGATCCTGCCGCTGGACGCCAGCGCCCGCAGCTCCCTCCACTCCACCGAGCTCATCTACCGGGACGCCCTCACCGGTGCCTACAACCGCCGTTTCTATGAAGAGGAATTAAAGCACAAGTACCTCAACGCCGGCGTCGCCATGATAGACCTCGACGACTTCAAGCTCTGCAACGACACCTACGGCCACTCAGCCGGTGACGCAGCGCTCCGGCTCATCGTCTCCATCATCCACCGCTGCATCCGCTCCACCGATATGCTGGTGCGGTACGGCGGCGATGAGCTGCTGCTCATCCTGCCTGACATCTCGGCTGAGGCTTTCGTACGCAAGCTCAAGGACATCAACAAGCGCCTCTTCGCGTCCCATCTGCCCGAGTTCGAGAAGATGCACGTCTCGGCCAGCATCGGCGGCGCGATGGCCGTCGGCATCCCCATCAGCGACGCCCTGCTCATCGCCGACAAGCGGATGTACCTTGCAAAGCGCCGCAAGAACACTGTTGTCACCGCGGACATCGCCCCCGATGCCGTCCGCTCTGAAAATGACCACCGTCCGATGGTGCTCATCGTGGACGACTCCCCCATGAACCGTGACATCCTCTCGGAGATCCTCTGCGACGATTTCGAGATCCTGGAAGCCCCCAACGGCCCCAAGTGCCTCGAGCTTCTGAACGCCTGGGGCTCGGATATTTCCATCGTGCTGCTGGACATCGTGATGCCCGACATGGACGGCTTCGATGTCCTCTCCCGGATGTCCGCCCAGGGCTGGCTCGAGGACATCCCCGTCGTGATGATCTCCAGCGAGGATTCCTCCCAGACCGTCCGCCGCGCCTACGAGCTGGGTGCTTCGGACTACATCAGCCGCCCCTTCGATGCCCGCATCGTCCACCGCCGCGTCTCCAATGTCGCCCGGCTCTACGCCCGTCAACGCCGTCTCAGTGCGCTGGTGTCCCAGCAGTTCTATGACCGGGAGAAAAACGACCAGATCATAATCGGCATCCTCAGCCAGGTCACGGAGATCCACAACAGCGAGAGCACCCACCACATCTCCCGGGTGCAGCGCATCACCAGCATCCTGCTGGAGCGTCTGTGCCAGAAGACCGACCTCTACGGCCTGAGCGGAATAGACCGCTACCTCATCACGACGGCCTCTGCCCTCCACGACATCGGAAAAGTTGCTATCGACGACCGCATCCTCAACGCCCACGACCTGACGCCGGAACAAACCGCCATCCTCCGCACCCACCCCATTCTGGGTGAGCAGATGCTGGAACATCTGTCCCAGTATCAGGA
>ENA-UBDJ01001302-UBDJ01001302.1-human-gut-metagenome-genome-assembly--contig:-NODE-1302-length-11342-cov-6.710995_pt1 | contig 11342 bp, 9 predicted proteins | sample MGYA00244279_ERZ654774 | MGnify/ENA primary metagenome ERZ654774 (study PRJEB26926, sample SAMN06164701) | human gut metagenome | biome: ENVO:00009003; feature: ENVO:2100002; material: ENVO:00002003...
GCAGCGTCAGATGTGTATAAGAGACAGGGCGCTGACGGCGGCGGGTCGCCTCGTCATAGGAAAATTTGCGCAGTTCCCTGCGAATCTCGCGCATATCGTAACTGTCGACGGCGGGGATGCCCGGCCGGCGGGTCGTCGGCGCCGCACAGGAACACAAAAACAGCAGCGGCAGCAGGAGAAAGAAAAAACGTATCATAGCAGTCTCAAAACGGTTCTAAGCCATTGGTCGATAATCTAGCCGATATTTTTATAAAATGCAATTAGTGAATAACTTAAAAAACATAATGTGAAAATGAGAAAAAGACGTTATAGTAGAAAAAAAATAAATTTAACTCAGGAATAAAGTTTATGAAAAAACTGTTTTTTTTGTCCGCAGCCTGCTGGCTTGCCGCCTGCGAAGGACCGATTTTCGGCAGCAAGAAAGCGCCGACTTTCGTGATTGAAAGCCCTTATGCCGATGAACAGGTCAATGACATGATGACGCCCGACGTCTACGCCCTGGCCGCTACCCGTTCCGTTAACCGGATGCTAGACCAAAGCGCCGAAGTCTACGAAAAAACGCCGGCACCGAAAATTTACATTACCGAATTCAAGAAAATGAGCAAGCCCCTGCCCGACGGCCTTTATTACGCCAAAGACGCCACCCGGCAGATTATCGAAGGATCACGCACCTATACCGTCGTCAACAACCTGAACGACGCCGACTATTATCTGGAAACGCAGATTAAGGAAATTCCGGTTCAGGGTGCGGAAACGCCGATTATCGAATACAAAATTATCCTGAACGACAAGGACAACAACAAGATTAACGAGTGGACGGAAACCATCCGTCAGCTCCAGAATGACGACAAAAGCTGGTGGTAAATGAAACTGCTTTGTTCCGGCATATATCTTTTTTGTCTTCTGGCGGCGGCAAACGCCGCAAAAGCCGAAGACGCCGCTTTTCGCAGCGATGACGGCGCCATCCGTATCAGCGGCAGGGCCTGCGAAAGATTTACGCCGGACGAAGCCAAATCGACCATCCGCGTCCGCGTTACCGACAAAGCCAGTTTTCTGGCCGTAAGTTCGGCAGCGGAAGTAAGCACGCTGCGGGACGAAATGAACGAACACGACTACAATGTTCTGGTCTACAATCTGGTTGATAACGCCGTCGAGGATCTTGCGGTACGCACAACCAAACAGGACGCCGAAGAACTCTGCGTCGAAGCGGAAGGCTATATTCATCCGGACAGTATTCTGCAGGCCATGGCCGAACAGACGGAAAGCGAGCCGGATGCAGACGGCAGGGAGACCATGACCGACATCGTTAACGAAGTCAATACCAGCTACTCTGAAATCAAGGGCGGCAAACCGGAGGTTATTCCGCCTACGGACGAGACCGAACTTGCCAAGCACAAGGCGCCGGAAAGCGATGCGCTGCCGCCTGCGGCAGCGGCACAAGCGTCCGGTTCCGCCACTGTTGCGGCACTTCCGGTTTCTGAACCGGCGCCGCAGGACGACAAGCGCGGCCTGGTATATGTCGAGCCGACCGAATTTTTTGACAAGAGTACTTCCGCGGTTCATGCCAAAACGGTCAGAGACATGTTTGCCGATGATGAAAATTATTTTATTACCGACAAAAGGGATCTTGCCGACTACATTATCAGAACCAAAGTTCTGAAAGCAAAGGTTGATCCGATTAACTCCAGCACCAACCGTTTGCATATGGTCGTTTCGGTCGAGGCGGAGTTTCCGGACGAAAAATCTTCAGTCATAGAGCATCAGAACCGTTTTGTATTGTTCAACAGCGACGAAAACGAACAGGAAGTCGCCTTTCGGCTGATGAAAAAACTGTTCACGGCCGCCGGTGAAAAAATCAAAGACAAGGTAAATCAGGCCGAGCGCCGGAGACGTCCGGACAAGGCTCTGCCCGACATCATTACGCCGGGCGGGACTAAACGGCCGGCTTAGTATATTCGCCGACCGGACGAATCACAAAGCTCAGATTGTTAAGCCTTTTGACGCCTTTGGCCGAGCAGACGGCCGAAGCTTGCAGATCGACAAACTCGCGCAGACGTTCGTAATCAAGAGTTTCGTTGCCGACGTAAAGCAAAATTTCCAAATCGGTAAAACCACGGTCGGTATAGAGATTAAATTCATAGGCACAGAGCGTGTCCCTGACATTGTCCAGCACCGAGCGCTGAATTCCCTTAAACGTGTCGGCATAATTCAGGTGCCGGTATACAGCGGCAAAATCGGTCAGAGCTTTGCGGACGCCGACGGACGGCAGCAATGCCGCCGTTTTCTCAATGACATTGAGCAGTCCGGCGGCAATGGCATACTTTAAAAACAGATGGCCGTATTCACCGACATATGCGCTCATTTTTTCAAAATAAGGCCGCAGAAGAATCGAGGCCATTTCGACCAAACCAAGATTAAGCAGATCGTTGATATAACTTTTTTCAGCTTCATGATCCAGAGTTCCGCCGATTTCCCAAATCCGGTTGGCGACAGCCTTGGCTTTCTGATGATTGCCCTGCATCAGCTGAATGCGCAGAAACGCAACCAGGCCGTCAAGATTCTGCGGACTGGAACGAAGCATGTCGTAGACCTGCCGTTCATAGGCGCTTATCTGTTCCCTGTCCTGATAAGAAAGTGTCGACAACAGGCGCAGTATGCCTGCAAACTCGGTCGGACGCTGCGGCGCCAGCGAACCGGCTGCATTATGCAGCGGCTGCGGCAGATTGTTGTTTGCATCAGCCATTTTACTTTTTCTCCAAAACAAAAGTTACCGGACCGTCGTTTATCAGCGAAACCTGCATATCGGCCTGAAAAATGCCGTTTTCGACATGCAAGCCTTTGGCACGCAGACAATCCGAAAAATATTCGTATAAGGGTTTGGCATCTTCGGGGCGCGCGGCATTGTCAAATCCCGGGCGATTGCCGCGGGTACAGTCGCCGGCCAGCGTAAACTGCGAAACGACGATGATTTCGCCGCCAACGTCCAGCGCCGACAGATTCATTTTTTGGTTCTCGTCTTCAAAAATACGCAGATTGGCAACCTTGGCTGCCAGATATTCCGCCTGCGGCCGGGCATCGCCCTTTTCGACGCCGACAAAAACCAGCAGGCCGGCGGCAATTGCAGCAACCATTTTACCTTCAACTTCAACGCCGGCCCGTTTGACTCTCTGTACCAGAACTTTCATGTCCGCATCTCTTAAATATTCTTCTTTACTTAAACGTCTACAACGGATTATAACAAAACCGTGCTTAACATTAAATTAAAGCCGCAGATCTTTTTGCTTCGAGCTGTATTTTCGCGAATTTTGTGGATATTTTCAGCCCCTTATGTTATGATTTGAACAAACGGGGATTGGAGATGAAACGGGAGAACGGCAAACCGGCAAAACAAAGAATCAAGAACTGGCTTTTGCAAAGAAAAAACCGGTTGAGGGTTGCCGACACTTTTGTCATCGGTTCGATTATGACCCTGTTTTCGGCAGCGGCGGTTCAATCGCCGCAGGGCGTCGACGTTTCCGACTACAAGACGAAATTTCCGTTGGACACGGCTTCGCCGGCCGTCGACGCCGCATTCAACGGCGAAGCGGTTGTTTTGAGCAATGTTCCCGAAAACTTCCGCGAGGTAAAATACAAGGTCGATACGGTTATTGTTGATACCGCCTATCTGAAAAGAAACTTCAGAACCTTGGGCGGCTACGTTTCCGAAACCAAAACAATCGCATTGAAATATTTTGTCGTCGATTCTGCCGGCATGGACAGGCAAACCTACCGGAGAGAAAAACGAACTGCCGCGGTTTACAACAGCAAAAGCAGAATCAAATCCTGCGCCATTCACGAGGGCACACACGAAATGAACGATGCCAAAGGTATCAAGGACTTCGGCATCAGTCTGCTGCAGTTTGCCAAAATCTGCATTCACGACGAAATATCCGCGCAGATTTCTGAATTGCTCGAAATGAGACAAAAATATTTGCAAACCAAGGACTTTCGTTAATTCGGAAACCGTTTCGGCTTTTATGTCCAGGCACTTAAAAACGGCCGCATCGAACCGAATATTTCCAAAGTTCCCGCCAAAGAAGAACTGTCGCTGATTGTCAACGGCATGAGCGACTGGTGGCAAAAAACTTTTCAAGACTACTATGAAAAAGCCCATCGCAAAATGGCGGAAAAATGGTTTCACAAATCTTTTCCGTATCGAATCCGGGAAAAAGCCCTGACGCTTGACGCGGCTAAAAAACATAATGCCGAATATATGCGCAGGCTGAAAAAATGTTACAGCTTCGACCTGACACTCGTCGAACCAGACGGCAGCGAAAAGACCGCAACCATTAATTTTGCCCGTTTTTTGGAAAAAGACGCAGACATCAGCGACAATTTCAAAAAAACGCTGCAGGCCTATGCCAAAACAACGTTTAAAGACGGGTATACGCTTTACAAAAAAGCCTGCAAAAGCGAAGAATATGTTCAGGCGGCCGCAGCCAGCAAGATTCAGGGCGAAGACACCGTCATTATTACACAGAGAAACGCCGCCCGAACACAGGACAGCAGACGTTTTCTGTCCCGCAGCCGTTAACTTTGCGGCTCTGGTTAAAATTCTGCCGCCGCCATCCTGTTTGCGGGAAATAAATCCACCCTCACTATTGGTAGACAGAAAAAAATGTAGTTTCATTAATAGTTGACTCTTCCGACAAATCAGTGTATCCTGATATTCAGATATGGACTTCAATTCTGAACTTTCGGGAGAACGATCATGCGAAATCTGCTTTTATCTTCTGTAACTCTACTGCTGGTACCGGCCGTTTCCGTGGCCGCTCCCGACTTTCCTTCACATACACACACATACACACCTATCGAGTTGAAGCCCATATCCGATATTCCTGCTTCACTTAAACTTGCCTCCGTCTGTTTTCTCGGCGCCGGCGACTGCGGCGACGCGGGTTTCAATACCGTCGGCGGCGAAGATTATACCCGTCCGACTTCCGAGCTTTGTATTGAGGCAGGTTATGCAACAACCTCCTGCGCGCTGCCGAATTATCTTTACGACCGCTGCCCGGACAACGACGCCTATTATCGGAGCTGTCGCGAAGACAAAGCGCGCGCCTGCAAGGAAGCCGGTTACATTCTTTCCTGCGGCGACGGATATATTTTGGACAACACACAGCTCTGCCCGTATGACAGCTCGTATAAAAAATGCAAGTGCAACCCCTGTGACGACTATGCCTATACTTATGCGCAGGCAACGGCCAGCGGTTATGTGACCGACGGCAGCTGCAACAGCTGCGGCACAATCCGCTACAAACGCAAAGAAAATCCCTGCTCCGGTTTCAAAACCTGTGACTGCGGCGGCGAAATCGGGACAAAGACCTGTATCAGCGGTTCAATAACAAAATATCAAGTCTGCAAAGAATGCTGCGATGCAACAAGATTTATTTATGACGCAAGCAACTGCTCCGGTGCCGGTAAACTGTCAGGCGAATCATGCGGCGGCAAGTTTGAAAAATGTGAACAACAGGCTCTTATTCTCTATTCCGACCATACAACTTCTTATGAAATTATAAGCGGGAAAACCCCTATCGGTATTGTGGTTGACGAATTGAACAAAGTGGCGGCGGCAATCAATAATATCGGCTTTAATCAGACTAAGGTTGACAGCTGTGTAAGCTCTTCCTCCCTTCCTCTTGAGCAAGCAACCCAAAGATGTACTTATATGTATTCAAACGCAAGTAAAGAATTTGGAAATTACGACCAAATATCCGTTATTCAGGTTGATATTCCGGAACTTGAAAACTGTGAAGAAGGCGATTTTAACTGTTCTCCCAACGGCAAAGAAAATACGAAAAAAATTCTGGCTTACGGCAAAGCTAACGGTTTAAATTATAATGCAGCATTGTTTGCCAATTCTTATCAACCGGCGGCCGGATGCGAAACAGGCTCATGGTGCAGTGCCGGAAACTGGTTTGTGCCAAGTATGCGCGACCTGAACAACTTATTTGTCAATAAGGATACCATAAAAAGCACAGTCAAAAAAATCAGCGGCGCAGAATTAATTATTTTTGATGATTATAAGTGCGTTTACGGTTCGTCCAATGAACGTCTAAGCGATGGTTACAGCACCGGCTGGGATTTTAAACTTGATCCCAACTGGTGGTCCCCTAATGCCTGGAGTTTCGGCCCCAAAGCCGGTTCCGCAAGTTTTATTCTGCCAATGATTCAGTATTAAAAACCGCATAATAAACCAAAACCCCGTCGGCAAGGCGGGGTTTTGGTTTAGAGTGCGGAAGATTAAATATCGAGATTGACGACATTCAGCGCATTGTCCTGGATGAACTCCTTGCGGGGCTCGACCACGTCACCCATCAGGGTCGCAAAGGTCTCGTCGGCTTCGTCGAAGTGCTCGATTTTAACCTGGAGCAGCGAACGGGCCTCAGGGTCTAAGGTTGTTTCCCAGAGCTGTTCGGGGTTCATTTCGCCCAAACCTTTATAGCGCTGGATGGCAATGCCTTTTTTGCCGGCGCCCATAACGGCGTCAACCAGTACGGACGGGCCGGATATTTTCTTTTCCACACCGATTTTTGAGGTAAGAACGGACATTTCGCCAAAGTTTTCGCACAGGAAAGAACGCATATCGTTCAAAGCCTTGGCCTCGGCGCTGTCCAAAATGCCGCCGCCGATGACGTGTTGTTCCTTAACGCCGCGCAGCGTGCGATGAAAGACGATTTCGTCATTTTCGTTCAACTCGGCTTTCCAGCCTTTGTCATACTCGGCTTCAAAGCTGTCAAGACGAACCGCCAGTTTTTCGAGCTCGCCCTTCAGGCAGGCCCTGTTGTTCAGGGTTTCGGCATCAAACAGGCCGTGAATGGCCATTTGTTCAACGATTTTTTCCGGCGCTTTGCGGCCGAGCGCAGCAATCAGGCCGCGGGCCCGGCGGGTTTTTTCGACCAATGAAATAAGGTCGGCGCCGATAATCTGTTCGCCGTCGCGCTTGGTCAGAACCGCGTCCTCGCAACCGCCGCGAATCAGATAATCTTCCATCTCGTTGTCATCTTTCAGATACAAAACCGAGTTTCCGCGTTTGGCCTTATACAGCGGCGGCTGGGCAATATAAACATAGCCGCGTTCAATCAGCTCGGGCATCTGGCGGTAGAAGAACGTCAGGAGCAGGGTTCTGATGTGCGAACCGTCGACATCTGCATCGGCCATGAGAATGATTTTGTGATAACGGCATTTGTCGGCGTTGAAGTCATCGCGGCCGATACCGGTACCCAGAGCGGTAATAATCGTACCGATTTCGGCAGAATTGAGCATTTTGTCAAAACGGGCGCGTTCAACATTCAGAATTTTACCGCGCAGCGGCATAATCGCCTGATTTTTGCGATGACGTCCCTGTTTTGCAGAACCACCGGCGGAATCTCCCTCAACGATAAAGACTTCGGACAAGGCCGGGTCTTTTTCCTGACAATCGGCCAGCTTGCCGGGTAGAGAAGCTACATCCAGAACACCCTTGCGGCGGGTCAGTTCGCGGGCTTTGCGCGCCGCTTCGCGGGCGGTTGCCGCCTCGACGATTTTGCCGACGATGACTTTGGCTTCAACCGGATGCTCGTCCAGCCATTCCTTAAGCTTGTCGCCGACAACGTTTTCGACCACCGGACGAACCTCGGAAGAAACCAGCTTGTCTTTGGTTTGCGACGAAAACTTCGGATCCGGCGCCTTAACCGACAGAACGCAGGTCAAACCCTCGCGCATGTCTTCGCCGGTAATGGCGTTTTTGTCTTTTTTGAGGAGGTTGTTTTCGGTAATGTAGTTATTGACGGTGCGGGTCAGCGCGCCGCGGAAACCGGCCAGATGCGTACCGCCGTCTTTCTGCGGAATGTTGTTGGTAAAGCAGAGCATGCTTTCGTTGTAGGCATTGGTCCACTGCAAGGCAACATCGACCTGAATGTCGTCCTTTTCACCGCTGAAAGCGATGACGTTTTCATGCAGCGGCGACTTGGATTTGTTAATATGGTTGACGAAAGCCGTCAGACCGCCTTCATAATGGAAGTCAACCTCGCGCGGTTCGGCACCGCGGTTGTCAATCAGCCGCAGATAAACGCCGGAGTTCAGAAAGGCCTTTTCGCGAATGGCGCGTTCAAGCGTATCGAAGTTGAATTCGGTCATGGTAAAGGTTTCGGGGCTGGGCAGAAAAGTTACTTCGGTACCGTGGCGGCCCTCGGCGTCGCCGACGACTTTCAGATGTTCAACGACGTTGCCGTGCGAAAAGCGCGCCAGATGTTCCTTGCCCTCGCGCCAAATGCGCAGATTGAGCCAGACGGACAGAGCGTTGACGACCGAAACGCCGACACCGTGCAAACCGCCGGAAACCTTATAGGAGTTGTTGTCGAACTTGCCGCCGGAGTGAAGTTCGGTCATGATGACCTCGGCGGCGGAAATGCCCTCTTCCTTGTGCATGCCGACCGGAATGCCGCGGCCGTTGTCGCGAATGGTGGCAGAACCGTCGGGATTGAGGATAACCTCGGTTTTGTCGCAATAACCGGCCAAAGCTTCGTCAATGGCGTTGTCCAGCACTTCGTAAATCATGTGGTGGAGGCCGGAACCGTCATCGGTGTCGCCAATATACATGCCCGGACGTTTCCGTACGGCGTCAAGACCTTTCAGAACCTTGATGGAGTCCGCATTGTACTCGCTTTCTTCTTTTTTCTGTTCTTCGGCTGTCATTTCTTCCATAGTGTTAAAACCCTCTAAATTGTAATATTTCAGCTGTGTGAACTATACAGCAAATTCGGTTTCGAACCAAGAGAATATTCGGTTTTATCCTATGTTTTGAACAGAAAAAAAAGATGATTTCCAGATAAATTAGACAAAACAATATAGACAAAAAAGCGAATCCGTGGTATAGTCTGGAAATGTTGTAAAAATCAGCCTGAAGAAAGCAAAAAAATGGCCAAAAAAATCATTATCGAAAATCAGCGCGGCGTTGCTCCCGAATTTAACCTGTGGACAATGGAAGCGGTTGAGGAAATGCTCGAGCTGTTTCCGGAATTTAAAGACAAATTTGCCGTTGAAGCCCGCGGCAACTACAGGCCGCAGGGCAGCGAAATTGACCGGGACGCGTTTGAAAACATCCCCGATGACGAAAAGGACCTTTATGTTCGGCTCCCCTCCGGAAAATATCTGGTTCCCTACGCTTCAACCGACTGGTACATTGAGCGCGCCAAACAGCTTTCCGGCAACAACGACTTTGATTCGGAAAAACTGGTCAAGCTCAGAGCCGACGCCAACGAGGGCGAAAATCCGCTGAGCATTACACTGACTGTTGACGCCTTTGCGCCGGCCTGCACCGGTTACGGCGTGCAGAATCTGGGGCTCGGAATTTCGGTAAAAGACTTTGACGAAAGCCGGAAAGACCTGTTTAAAAACATTGTCAAACATGAATTGGGGCACGTTTTCCGCGCCACATACAACGGCAGAGACCATATTGTCGAACAGAACGGGCAACACTGCACTAACGCCGGCTGCCTGATGGACGCGGCGCCGATTAACATTAATCATCCGCTTGACAAGCCGTTTTGCGACGAATGCATGGAAGCCATGCGCGAAAATCTCCAACAGCTGCTGGAAAAAGAAAATTCGCTGAACATCGGCAACAATAGCGCCGAAGAAAGCAACCATATCGATTCAGCATGGAAAAAGCCGCTGCGCGCATTCTATACGCGAGCCGCCGCCGACAAAGGACTTTGCTATGCCGAAAACATCGCGGCAAAAAACTTTCAGGCTCAGCTTAAAGCCGGCGACGGTTCGGTTACCAATATCGAAGCTTCGGCAATCAACAACCTTTCGCTTTCGTCCGTCGACAAGAACGGCAACAGCCGGGTTCCCAATCAGGAACATTTTGACGATCTGGTCAAATTTGCCCGCAAAAACAATATGTCCGCCATCCGGCTGGCAGACATCAAAACGCCGGAATTTCGCGCCAGAATGGTTCTGGCCTGCCTGAACGCCAATCCGCCGATGAAAATCGTCAATATGCCGGAACTGAACGAAGGCTTTTTCCGCGGCGTTACCGCGGACACAAGGCAGAAAATCGAAGCCCTGAGCCAAGTGCAAAACCAATCGCAGAACAACAATCCGTCAAGCAACACTTCCGCCGGCTGCAAGCCTTACGTCATCAGCCGCAACAAGGCAATTGTCCGTCTGGAACAAAAGGAAAAGCTCGGCAGGCTGGCACCGCGGGAAGAAAAAATGCTTAACTATGCGCGGCAGCAGAAAAAATCCGAAGAGGAATACGAGGCTGCCGTTCAGCGCACCGGAAACGACATTGACCCGCGCACGGCCGAGCATTGCGCCCGTACCGGCCTGCCGGCGCAAAACTACTATTACAGCAGCAAAAGCCGCAAAAACGCCGCGGCATGGAAACTGCATCTGGACGTTATGCCCAACCGCAGCGATCCGACCACCAAAGCAGTTTCCGAAATGCTGGAAAAGCTCGACGTCGAGCACAAAATCTATCACGGCGGCGAAAACGGCAAGGGAATGACGATTTATGTCGGCGGTTATGACGATGCCAAGCGTTTGAGCCGCGAAATCAACCTGCGCTTCGGCAAAGACATTGCCGAACCGCCGGTTTATACCGATCAGGCCGGCTCGGAAACAATGTTCAATCGCGTGGTCAGCGGCCGCTTTTATTTGCAGGGACTGTTTGAGGTTCAGTATCCGCACGGCACGGCAGCAGGCATTTGCCCGGCCAGTTACGGCAGTCTCAGCGACGCCAAAAGCGAATCGTTTATTTTCGCGCTGGCGATGAAAGAGAACATTCTGCCGGCCGGAACAACGGCTGACCAGTGTTTCGGGTTAAGCGGCTGTCTTGACTTTGAGAAAAAATACGTTTTTGACGGACTGGAAGCCTACTGCGCGCACAAGCTTTATGCCAGACATGCAGGCAGCTATTACAACGGCAAAAATCCGGACTTGTATGAACAGAAAATATTTGAGGACATCATTCCCGAAGCGGGAAGTGCCGAAAGAGCCAAGTGGGACGCGATTGCCGACCGTTTTGAACGGCATATCAGTCAGGAGTATCCTCGCGGCATTACGGCTATGCAACAACTGTCCGCCGGTTATACGCCGATTGACTTTTCAAAGCTGCCGCCGGCGGCAGCGCGCCAAAACAACAACGGCAACAGTCGCCCCTGAAAACGAAAAGCTCCCGTTGGGGAGCTTTTTTTGAACTTTTCAGTCGACCAGTTCTATTTTCATGCGCTTGTTCAGGCAGAAACAAACATTGTTTATTTCGCCCAGAAAGCGCCGTTGACCGTTTAGATGCTCTTCAACGACATGCAGCGGTA
>ENA-UBDJ01001305-UBDJ01001305.1-human-gut-metagenome-genome-assembly--contig:-NODE-1305-length-11321-cov-5.954820_pt1 | contig 11321 bp, 10 predicted proteins | sample MGYA00244279_ERZ654774 | MGnify/ENA primary metagenome ERZ654774 (study PRJEB26926, sample SAMN06164701) | human gut metagenome | biome: ENVO:00009003; feature: ENVO:2100002; material: ENVO:00002003...
GATGAAGGGCAGGATGCGGCGGGGATTCTCGGGGTGGGTGATGCCGTTTGCTTTGCCCAGTTCGATGCACTTGAGCAGCCAGGCCATGTTGCGGCCCAGCTCTCGCATCACGGCGCAACCCTCTTCATCCTCCAGCACCTGCTCGGGCTTGGAGCCGTGGACCATGGGCCAGTAGGAACCGCTGACCAGCGGCATGTGGAAGAACTCGGGGTACTTCACCAGCTGGTCCAGCGTGGTGGTGGTGCCGGCGCGGCGGGCCGAAGCGCAGATGGCGGCGGGCTTGTAGGCCAGATACTTGCCGCCCGCGTAGGCCAGACGGTCCATGAAGCTGGTCATGTTGCCGGAGGCGGACGCATAGTGGACAGGTGTGCCGAACACAAAGGCATCGGCGGTCTTGGCCTTTTCGATGGCCTCGTTGACCACGCCGCCGAACACGCAGCCCTTACCGGCGGCACAGCCGCCGCAGCCGATGCAGCCGCCCACCGGCTTTGTGCCGACGTTCAGGATCTCGGTCTCAATGCCGCTGGCGTTCAGCTCCCCGGCGATCAGGGACAGGGCGGTATAGGTGCAGCCCTTCTCGTGGGGGCTGCCGTTGATGAGCAGGACTTTCATAAGCAGATACTCTCCTTTTTTGGCAAAACGCGCCGCACATGGGGCGCTTTGCCCTGATTTTAGCACAATTGCACCCTGAGTGCAACGCGTGCCCTTGACAAAGAGTTGCGTTTTGACGATAATATGGAGATACGAAAACACGAAACAGCTGCTGGCCGGGCAGGGGGCCCGGACAGCGGGAGAAGGAGGCAGATACATGCGCGTTATTGCAGGAGAAGCACGGGGCCGCAGGCTGGAAGCCCTGCCCGGCACCGAGATCACCCGCCCGACGATGGATCAGGTCAAGGAGGCCATGTTCAGCATCGTCCAGTTCGACCTGCCCGGTGCCCGGGTGCTCGACCTCTACGCAGGCAGCGGCCAGCTGGGCATCGAGGCCCTGAGCCGGGGTGCGGCCCGGTGCGTGTTCCTGGACGAGAACCGGGAGGCCGTGAACATCGTGATGAAGAACTGCAAGAACTGCGGCGTGTTTGACCGCAGCCGGGTCAACATCGGCGAGGCGGCACGGTATCTCTCCGCCTGCCATGAGCAGTTCGACATCGTGCTGCTGGACCCGCCCTTCCACACCGGCACGCTGGAAAAGATCCTGCCCGGCGTGGACAAATGCCTGGCTCCGGGCGGCATCGTGATCTGCGAGAGTGAGACCGGCCTGGTGCTGCCTGCCGAGGTGGGCGGCATGACCCTGAAAAAACAGTATAAATACGGCAAAGTCCTGCTGTGGAAGTATGGTAAGCCCCGGCAGAGCGCCGGAGAGGGAGATGCGGAATGAACGTAAACGAGCTTTTGGATACCATTGAGGATACGCTGGAGGAGAGCGCCGGAATGCCCCTTTCGGGCGGCAAGCGCATCGTGGATGTGGAGCAGATCCGGGATTATCTGGACGAGATCCGCCAGAACCTGCCTGTGGAGCTGCGGCAGGCCCAGTCCATTGTCAGCGACCGTGCCCAGCTCATCGAATCGGCCAACGCACAGGCGCAGGCCATTGTAAAAAAGGCCGAGGAGCGCGCCCGTGTGCTGGTGAGCGAGGCTGAGATCGTCAAGGCGGCCCAGCAGCGCGCCGGAGAGATCGTCTCCGCCGCCCAGACCGAGGCCCGCACTGTCCGCCAGACCGTGACCGACTACTGTGATAATATGCTCAAGACCACGGAAGAGACGATGGCGGAGAACGCCGCACAGGTCAAAAATGTCCGTGCAAACCTGCGCCAGAGCCCCCGGAAACAGCTCTGATGCGGGAATGTGAAATTTCCCGGTGAGAGCTTCCGGCCCCTGCAAGCAAAAACGACGGCTTGCAGGGGCTTTTTTTGGTACATTTTGAGAGAAAAAACAAAAGGGAAACTCTTGCAATCAGGGGCCTGTTTTGTTACAATAAAATTGTATCCTCAAGGCTGGCCGGGCCACAAACTCCCGGCAGGCCGCAGGCCGCTTTCCCGGGCAGCAGCTCCGGGCAGAAAAGGGCGGCAGATGCAGGATCTTATCTGAGTTTTGAAAGGAGGCTGGGAACATGGACACAGAAAAAACAGCACAGCCCTTTGACCCGGCCTCGTTTGAGCATGTCCCGGTGCTGCTGAACGAGTGCCTGGACGGCCTGAAGATCGACCCGGCGGGCACCTATCTGGACGGCACGGCGGGCGGCGCGGGGCACTCCCGCCAGATCGCCCTGCGGCTGAACGGCGAACAGGGCGGCAGGCTCATCTCGCTGGATCAGGACCCCGATGCCGTGCAGACGGCCCGGGCCCGGCTGGCGGGCCTGCCTGCCACCGTGGTGCAGATCAACTTCCGCTATGCCGGACAAGCTCTGGAGCAGCTGGGCATTGAAACGATCAACGGCGCGCTGCTGGATCTGGGTGTGTCCAGCCATCAGCTGGATGACGCGGCCCGGGGCTTTTCCTACCGGGCAGATGCCCCGCTGGACATGCGGATGAGCCAGGAGGGTGAGACGGCCGCCGATCTCGTGAACAGCGAGAGCCGGGAGGAGCTGGCCCGCATCCTGCGGGATTACGGCGAGGAGCCCTTCGCCTGGCAGATCGCGGGCAGGATCGTGGAAGCCCGGGAGACTGCCCCCATTGAAACGACATTGCAGCTGGCGGATATCGTGGCCAGCGCCATGCCCCCGGCGGAGCGCCGGAAGAACAAAAACCCCTCCCGCCGCACCTTCCAGGCGCTGCGCATTGCGGTAAACCATGAGCTGGACGCACTGGAAGAGGGGCTGGACACCATTTTTGCGCATCTCGCACCGGGTGGAAGACTTTGCGTGATCACCTTCCACTCGCTGGAGGACCGGCTGGTCAAAAACAAGTTCCGCCGCTGGTCCACCGCCTGCACCTGCCCGCCGGAGTTCCCGGTGTGCGTCTGCGGCGGCAAAGCCAAGGCAAAGCTGATCACACGCAAACCCATTGAAGCCAACACGCAGGAGCTGGAAGAGAACCGGCGCAGCCGCTCGGCCCACCTGCGGGTTTTGGAAAAGATCTGAGGGCGGCAAAGCCCCGGAGATGTGAGGAGGAGATCACCATGGGTCAGGCAGCATACGATATGACAGAGGTTCGGCGCAGAAGAGCGCCGCAGGCACAGCCCAAAGTCCCGCTGCGGGTAGAAAAGGGCGGCAAAAAGCGGCTGAACCCCGTGCGGGCCGCCATGCAGCACGCGCTGCAGCTGGTGGGCGCGGCTTTGCTGGTGGGCTTTGCGGTAAGCCTGCTGTGGAGCGAGGCACAGCTGGTGGAGCTGAACTCTCAGATCCAGAGCGCCAAGGCAGAGCTTGTGAGCGAGCAGAGCCAGTATACATACTACAACAGTGCCCTGAACAGCCGCACCAACATCACAAGTGTTGAGGAGACCGCCACCCGCCTGGGATTGATGAAGATCGACCAGAGCCAGATCACCTACATCCGGCTGGATGAGGGCAGCGTTCTGGTGCGCAAGGCATCCGCTGTGCGGCAGTGGTCGGATCTGCTCCACGATGGGGCAATGACCATTCTTGCCTCTGTCAGAACGGCAAAATAAACCAAACAACGAAAAGCGTGCGGCAGCGCACGCTTTTTCGGTTTTCTTCGGGAGTACGCAATGCAAACACCATCCTCCAATCCCAAAAAGAACAGTGCCCGCCGCCGCAGTGCGGACCCGCACGCACGGCTCAGTGCCCGGCTGCGCCATATCAGCTTTGGTGCCGCCGTGCTTCTTGTGGTGGTCGCCGCGCTGACCGTGATCTACAGCCTGTACAAGATCCAGATCCGCGACGGTGCCACCTACCGCCAGTACGCCGCCGAGCAGCAGCTGCTGGACAGCACCATTCAGGCCACCCGCGGTGAGATCTACGACACCAGCGGCATCACGCTGGCCTCCACCAGCGTGGTCTGGACCATCTGGGCCGACCCCTCTTACAGCACGGCCCTGTATACCACCACCACCGATCAGGACACCAAGGCGGAGACCCGCACCATCGATGAGGCCGCCATGAAGGAGGTCTGCACCCAGATCACCCTGCGCCTGCTTTCGGGCGACGGCGAGAGTCTGGACAGCGTGGACACCACTTCGGCAGAGTACCAGACCCAGTATCAGGCGGTCTGCGATGCCCTCTCCCAAAACGAAAGCTCCTATCAGGTGCTGGCCACCAAGGTCAACAACGCCATCAAGCTCTCCATTGAGGAATACGTCAAGACCTACAACAAGGCCCACAGCAAGAGCGGAAAATCCGCCGGTGCGCTGGAAAAGATCCTGGCCAAGCTGGGCCTGGGCCAGCAGGAGAGCGACGGCGGCACCCCCACTGTCCGCAAGGGACGGGTGTCGGTGTCGGCCTCCAAGGGCTTCCAGCGGGATTACCCCTATGGCCGCTTTGCCGCCGCCGTGCTGGGCTTCTGCAATGCGGATGGTCAGGGCGTGTACGGTCTGGAAAACTCCTATGAGTCCACGCTGGCCGGTGTGAATGGCCGCACCATCACCCTGCGCAACGCCTACGGCAACGCCATTGCCGATGAAAACGCCACCACCTACGCCGCCAAGGACGGCTCCAATCTGGTGCTCTCGCTGGACGTGAACATTCAGGAGGTGGTGGAGCGCTATCTGAACGAGGCCGTGGCGGCCAACACCGTTGAGAACCGCGGCTGTGCCATTGTGATGAATGTCAAGACCGGTGCCATCCTTGCCATGGCCTCCAAGCCGGACTTTGACCCCAATGACCCACAGGATTTCAGCGCCAATCTGGCCTACCTGACAGAGCAGGTGCAGGCCGAGCCGGAGCTGTACACTATCTACAAAAAAGACGAGAACGGCAACTACCTGCGGGACGAGAACGGCCAGAAGATCGCGGATGAGGAAGCCGACTACACCGGCACCTACCGGGATATCCAGTGGAAGAACAAGACCATCACCGAGCTGTACTACCCCGGAAGTGTGTTCAAGGTCATCACCGCCGCCATGGGTGTGGACAGCGGCAAGGCGACCTATTACACCACCCTGAACTGCTCCGGTGCTTACAGCGTAGCAAAGCAGACCTACCACTGCGCCGGCAGAAAGTCGCACGGGGCCCAGAATCTGGCTGAGGCCCTGCGCAACAGCTGCAACATCTACCTCATCCAGCTGGGCCAGCGTGTGGGCTCCAGCCTGTTCTATGATTACTTTGATGCCTTCGGCTTTACCGAGCGCACCGGTGTGGACCTGCCCAATGAGACCAGCTTCATGCAGTATTACAGCAAGAGCCGTCTGGGCGAGGTGGAGCTGGCCTCCTCCGCTTTCGGTCAGGCCATGGCCGTGACCCCGCTGCAGGTGTGCACTGCCGTCTCGGCGGCAGTCAACGGCGGCTATCTGGTCACCCCCCATGTGGTGGATAAGATCACGGACCAGAACGGCAATGTGGTGCAGGAGATCGGCACCAACATCCGCCGTCAGGTCATCAGCGAGAGCGCCAGCGAGACAATCCGCCAGATCATGGAGTTTGAGGTGGGCGACGGCACCCAGGGCGGCGGCGGCAACGCCTACGTTGCAGGCTACCGCATCGGCGGCAAATCCGGCACCTCCGAGCAGCTGAACATGGACCGCCGCGCCGATGGCGACTACAAGAAGGTGGCATCCTTTGCGGCTGTCCTGCCCGCCAACGACCCGGAGATCCTGGTCTATGTCATGCTGGACGACCCCAACAATGCCCGCACCGACTATTCCTCCATTCTGGCGGCTCCGGTGGTGGGCAACATCATCAGCGAGATCGCGCCCTATCTGGGCATCGCCACCGACGGCGTGGACCGCAGCGGCACCACTGTCAAGGTGCCCAACCTGACTGGCAAGGAGTGGAGCAACGCGCAGGTGCAGCTGAACATCAAGGGCTTGAAGCATCACCTGGCCGAGAGCGAATCCGACCAGACAGCCGCCCTTGTTACCTACCAGTACCCCCGCGCGGGGGCAGAGGTGCCCTACGGCACCACCGTTTATCTGTATACCGATACCTATGAGGGCAAGCACGCCGAGGTGCCGGACGTGACCGGCAAGAGCGCGGACTTTGCCCGGCAGATGCTGAACGCCGCAGGGCTCAACTGCACAGTCGAAGGCTCCGGCACGGTCCAGAGCCAGAGTGAGGCACCCGGCTCCAGCGTCCAGCAGGGAACCATCGTACATCTGATCTGTGGATAAAGGGGAATGAGAGTATGGAAGCAATTGCAGCAAATATCCTGTTGGAGGGCCTGGCCGTCAACGCGCTGGCCCAGTGCGAGACCCCGGTCACGCGGGTGACCACCGACAGCCGTGAGGTCTGCCCCGGGTGCATCTTTGTGGCGTTCCCGGGCGAAAAATTCGACGGCCATGATTTTGCCGCCAAGGCGCTGAAAAACGGCGCGCTCTGCGTGGTGCTGAACCACCCCGTGGAAGGCGTGCCGGAGGAGAAGAGCGTGATCTGCCCGGACAGCTACCACGCCATGATGGTGCTGGGTGCCAATTATCGCAGCCAGTTCCACCCCAAAGTGGTGGGCGTGACCGGCAGCGTGGGCAAGACCACCACCAAGCAGATGACCTACGCCGCCATTGCAGGCTTTGGCAGTACCATCAAGACCGAGGGCAACCAGAACAATGAGCTGGGCCTGCCCCGCACCATGTTCCGCATCGGCAAAGAGACCCAGTACGCCGTGGTGGAGATGGGAATGAGCCACGCCGGAGAGATCGAGCGCCTGAGCAAGTGCGCCCGCCCGGATGTGGGCATCATCACCTGCATCGGGGTGTCCCACATCGGCAACCTGGGCAGTCAGGAGAACATCTGCAAGGCAAAGCTGGAGATCTGCGCCGGTCTGCCGGAGGGTGCCCCGCTGGTGCTGAACGGGGACGACCCCTTCCTGCGCAAGGCCGTTCTGCCCGACCATGTCCGTCCGGTCTGGTTCAGCCTGGGCGATGAGAACGCTGATGTCTGTGCCCTGTCCATCCAGCAGGATGAAAAGGGCATGAGCTTTGTGCTGGAGGATCACGAGGAGGGGACTTTCCTCGTAAAGATCCCCGCCATGGGCCGGCACAACGTGGCCAACGCACTGGCCGCCTACTGCGCCGCCACCCGTCTGGGGCTGAATGCCCGCCGGGTCATTGCCGGTCTGGCTGACTTTGAGCAGACCGGAATGCGCCAGAAGGTGGTGCACGCCAGAGGCGTGGATGTCATTGAGGATTGTTACAACGCCAACCCCGACAGCATGAAGGCCGCGCTGGCCATGTTCAGGGAGTATCCCTGCAAGCGCCGCTTTGCCCTGCTGGGCGATATGCTGGAGCTGGGCGATATCAGCCGCGCCGCCCACGAGGAGGTGGGCCGTCAGGCTGTGGAGAACAAGGTGGACTACCTCGTCACCTATGGCGAGCAGGCCAAGCGCATTGCTGTGGTGGCTGCTGCCAAGGGGCTGCCCACCCTCCATGCCGATACCTACGCTCAGGCCGCCGAGACCCTGCTGAACAAAATGCAGCCCGGCGATGCCCTGCTGGTCAAGGCAAGCCGCGGCATGGCACTGGAAAAAGTGCTGGAGATCTTTTACAAGGAGTAACATCGAGCTATGATTCGTTTCGCCTTGATCGCCGCCTCAACGCTGGGGTTCTTCCTCACGGCGGCGCTCGGGAATCTGATGGTGCCGCTGCTGCGGGCGTTCCAGGGACGCTGGGATGAGCCCAAGGCCCGGCAGACACCATCACCCAAGCAGGAAGCGCCGGATGCCGAGCCGGAGCGCCTGCCGCAGGCCCCCACCATGGGCGGGCTCTGCCTGATGGTGGGGGTGCTGGCTGCTGTGGGCGTGGGCTGGACAGCCGCCTGTGTGGCTCAGCCTGAGCTGCTGGGGGCCGAGAGCCTGTTCTCGGTCCGGCTGCTCACAGCGCTGCTGGGAGCTCTGCTCTTTGGCGGCGTGGGTCTGCTGGAGGATCTGGCCCGCATCCGCAGCCGTTCCGTGCTGGGCCTGCGGCGGCACACCCGCCTTGGGCTGGAAGCCGCTGCCGGTGCCGTGGTGCTGGTGCTGCTGGGAGCCAAAGGCTGCCTTGCAGCCGGGATCACCCTGCCGGGTGTGGGCTATGTCGATCTGGGCATTGCCGCCCCGCTGCTGTGGGAAGGGCTGCTGGTCGCACTGGCCGAGTGCGCCCGCATTGCCGATGGCATGGACGGCATCGTCTGCGGTACGTCCTTTGCGGCCATGCTGGGCCTGATGGGGGTGATGACCCTGCTGGGCTGGTTCCCGCTGGGCGTTCTGCCCGCCGCACTGGCCGGTGCCCTGATGGCATTCCTGCTCTGGAACTTCCCGCCTGCAAAGCTGCGGCTGGGCAGCGTGGGCAGCCTGTTTCTGGCCGGGATGCTGGGGTGCGTGCCCCTGTGCATCGGCTGGCCCGACCTCACCCTGCCGCTGGCCCTGCCCTTCTGGCTGGAGGGCGGCATGGTGGCTCTGCAGATCCTGGTCTGCAAGGCCAGCCGGGGCCGCAGGCAGCTGTTCCGCTCGGCACCGCTCCACCGCTGGCTGGAGCTGCGGGGCCAGAGCGCGGAGCAGATCTTTTATACCTTTTGTGTCATTGCCATGCTGGGCGTGGCGCTGACCGTTCAGCTGGCAAAAATCAGTTAAGGAGGGGTGCAGTTTGGCAACACTCCGCAGAAAAAAAGCAGAGCCTTTTTCCGTCTTTCAGCGGGACCCCGGCCCCTGGCCGCCCATCCTGCTCAACTGGATGGCGACCCTGGCCATCATCATGGTGTTCGGGCTGGTCATGCTGTTCAGTGCAAGCTATACCACGGGCTATCTCCGCTTTGGGGACAGCTTCCATTACATCAAATCCCAGCTGCTCTGCACGGTGCTGGGCCTGGGTATGATGTTCCTGTTCTCCTATTTTGACCACCGTTTCCTGCGCAGAATGGTCAAGCTGGGCTATGTTGTCTGCCTGATCCTGCTGGTGCTGGTGCTGTTCAGCAGTCCCATCAACGGCTGCCGCCGGTGGATCAGCTTCGGCGGCCTGACCTTACAGGCCTCCGAGGTGGCAAAGTTTGAGATGATCCTGCTCACGGCAGACATCGCCGCCAGGACCCCGCAGATCAAATTCGGCGAGGTGCCCCTGCGCAAGTGGGTCCACCACAGCATCGTGGTGGAGCTCATCCGGCCCATCCTGTGGCTGGTGCCTGTCCTGATCCTGCTGGTGCTGGAGCCCCATATGTCGGGCATCCTGCTGACCACGGCCATTGTGGGCACCATCCTGCTGCTGGGCGGCAGCGGCGGCATCATTACCTGGGGCTGCGCCGGTGCCGCACTGTTCCTGCTGGAGACTCTGCTGAAGCATGTGGACTCCATCGACTACCTGCAGAGCCGTCTGGACGGCTGGACGCAGGATCTTGACCGGATGACCAGCCAGACCAAGCAGAGCCTGTACGCCATCGGCTCAGGCGGTGCCACGGGGCTGGGCCTTGGCAACAGCATCGAAAAGCAGCTCTGGCTGCCGGAGAGCACCAACGACTTTATCTTCAGTGTCGTGTGCGAGGAACTGGGCTTCGTCGGTGCGGTGATCGTCATCGTGCTGTTCGTCCTCTTTCTGGTGCAGGGCTTCTGGATCGCCTTCCATGCCGAAAACCGGTTCTGCACGCTGGTGGGCATCGGCATCATGGCGCAGATCGCCTGGCAGGTGTTCTGCAACATCGCCGTTGTCACGAACACCCTGCCCAACACCGGCATTTCGCTGCCCTTCTTCTCCTCCGGCGGCACCAGTCTGATCCTGCTGCTGGCCGAGATGGGCGTTATGGTCAATATCGGACGCAACGGCGAACGGGCTCGTCTGGAACGGGAGGAAGCCCACGCTGAGCGGGAGCGCCAGCGCAAGGCAAAGACCATTGTGCTGGATACCGCGCGCAGAGCGCAGACAGAACAGTAAGGAGGAACCAAGATGCGTGTACTCATTGCAGCCGGCGGCACTGCCGGCCATATCAACCCGGCTCTGGCCATTGCGGGAGCCATCAAAAAGGCCGACCCCACCGCCGAGATCCATTTTGCGGGCCGGAAGGAGGGCATGGAGTACCGTCTGGTCACACAGGCGGGCTATCCCTTCCATCACATCGAGATCACCGGCTTTCAGCGGAAGCTGAGCCTGAACAATATCAAGCGGAACATCATTACCCTGTGGAATCTGGCACTCTCCGGCCCCAAGGCCAAAAAGATGATGAAGGACATCCAGCCCGACCTGGTCATTGGCTGCGGCGGCTATGTGTCCGGCCCGGTGGTGCGCTGCGCCGCCAGACAGGGCATCAAGACCGCCCTGCATGAGCAGAACGCTTTTCCCGGTGTGACCAACAAGCTGCTGGCCCCGGATGTGGACATCGTGTTCGCCGCTGTGCCCGCCGCCGTGGAAAAGCTGGGCGCACCCGAAAAGACCATCGTGGTGGGCAACCCCGTCCGGCCGGAGGTGTTCACCCAGGCGAAGAACCGGGAAGCCATCCGTGCCGAACTGGGCGCGGGCGACCGCACCGTGATCCTCTCCTTCGGCGGCAGTCTGGGTGCCCGCCGCGTGAACGAGGTGGTGGCCGACCTCTGCGCCTGGGAGCAGAAGAACAAAAAGCCTGTCCTCCATCTCCATGCCACCGGCCAGTACGGCGTGCAGCTGTTTCAGGATCTGGAAAAGAAAAAGGGCTTTGCCCCCGGCGAGAGCCTTGTAGTGAAGGAATACATCAACAATATGCCCGAGCTGCTGGCCGCAGCGGACCTTGTCATCAGCCGCGCCGGTGCCCTGACACTGGCCGAGCTGGAGGCTGTGGGTCGTGCCGCTGTGCTTATCCCCAGCCCTAACGTGGCCGAGAACCACCAGTATTACAACGCCATGGAGCTGCAGAAGGCCGGCGCTGCTGTGGTCATTGAGGAAAAAGACCTGACCGGCGAAAAGCTGGTGCAGACCGTTTCCGGGATGCTGGCCCAGCCCGGCAAGCTGGCTGAGATGGGCCGCAATGCCCGGAGCCTGTCGGTGGACGACAGCCTGGATCGCATTGCGGATGCCCTGCTCAAGCTGGTCAAGACCCCGTAACGGAAGGAAAAAACAGAGGAAAGGAGGTGCAGCCGGATGCCGCAGAATGATCGGAACAGCCGGAACCGCAAGCGCCGCCGGGCCTACGATCAGGCCCGGGATGACCGGCGCGGCGGGCAGAGCACCCAGCGCCGCAGCAGCGCGGGTGCAGGCAGTGACCTGGGGTACAGCGGGTACGCAGGATATTCCTCCGGCGGCCACCCCATCACGAACCTGTCTCTTATACACATCTGACGCTG